>JAAIGF010248743.1_pt1 | contig 111869 bp, 99 predicted proteins | sample 6487441 | NCBI WGS metagenome assembly JAAIGF01 (sample SAMN13974129, study PRJNA590717) | phyllosphere metagenome | biome: pepper field; feature: multiple bacterial spot infested pepper fields; material: pepper leaves; isolation source: leaves from pepper fields | host: Capsicum annuum ... | reverse complement strand
GTATCGTCGAAGATCCAGTATTGGGTCAGCGAGGAATCTTTATACGTAGGAACCGAGTAGATTTTGCCGCCGATCTTCGCTCCGTCCCAGACCGTTTCCGGGATGAACTTATAGAGCTCCGGCGATTCGCTTTGCACGAGGTCGGTCAGATCGGCGAAAGCGCCCATCGAGACCTGTTGGTTGTATTTGCCGCTGTTGGTGAACATGATATCGAACGGTTCGCCGGTGTTAACGATCGTGTTGATCTTGGTATCCCAATCGGCCCAACTGGCGACGCGGATATCGATCTTGACGCCGATTTTTTCGGCCGTGTACTCGTTCATGGCGGCGACGGCTTTATCGAAGTTGCTCGGAACCTGACCCCCGATCGTCCACCAGACCAATGTCGGCACTTCGCCGGAGTCCGCGGAACCGCTGTCCGTTTGCCCCGAGGAATCGCTCGTGCCACTGGTGCCGGAACCTCCTCCGCCGCATGCCGCCAGCATCGACATCAACAGGATGACCGTACCGAACATGGAGAAAAATTTGCCTCTTTTTTTCATAAACCTTACCCCCTCTTTCCTGTATTGGTAGGCTTGCTCTATGTTTCGATGACCGTAACCGCATCAAGGGTGCGGCTTCCGGGATCACCCTTTGATCGAACCCACTGTCAATCCGGCGATAAAGTACCGCTGGAAGAAGGGGTAAGCGAACGCCACGGGTACGACGATCAAGATCGCCACGGCCATGCGCGCGGTTTCTTTCGGCATGCTGGCGACCAGCGTCGCGTAGCTGACCCCCATGCTGGAAGCGTTTCTCGCCAAAGCGTCCACGTTGCTCATCAGATTGTTCAGCAGCGCTTGCAGCGAGTACAAATCCTGATCGTTGATATACAGCATGGACTGGAACCAGTCGTTCCAATACCCGAAGCAAAGGAACAACCCGATCGTCGCCAGTACGGGAAGCGAGATTGGCATGATGATGGAGAAAAAGATGCGAAGTTGACTTGCCCCGTCGATCTCCGCCGATTCGACGATTCCGTCGGGAATCGTGCTGCGGAAAAACGTTTTGCAAATAATAACGTTGAACGACGACACCGCTAGCGGCAAAATCAGCGCCCAGATCGTGTCTTTTAACCCGAGCAGGTTAGCGTTGATATAGTAGCTGGATACCAGACCGCCGTTAAAGACCATCGGAATGAACACGACCCAGGTCAGAAAGCTTTTCAGCTTGTAATTCGGTTGGGCCAGCACATATCCCATCGAAGCGGTCAACAATACGCCGATCACGGTTCCGATCACAGTGACCAATACCGATACGCCGAAAGCCCGCAAAATGACCGTCCCCTGCTGAATGATAAATCCGTAGGCTTCTACGGAGAACACGGTCGGGAACATATGGTAACCGGTCTGCCGGATCGAATCTTCGCTGGAAAACGAAATCGATACAATCACCAAAATCGGCACGACGCATACCAGCGCAAGAAGGATAAACACCAGATGGAACAGGACGTTCATGCCTTTTCCGATCCGGTTATATCGGTCGAGCCCACTCGTCGCTTCACTTTTCGATGCCATAGACCCGCCTCCTTTACATCATTGCGCTTTCCGAATCGATACGGCGAACGATCCAGTTGGCGAACAAAATCGTGATACAGCCCATAACCGATTGAACGAAAGCCGCTGCCGACGCCATGCCTACGGTCGCCGTTTTCAGCTGCTTGTACACCAATACGTCGAGGGTCGTGGTGACGTTGAACAAGGAATTGGAGTCTCTCGGAACCTGGTAGAATAAACCGAAGTCCGTGTAAAAGATACGCCCGACCGCCAAAATGAACATCATGACGATGACCAGTTTCATCATCGGCAGCGTGATATATTTCGTCTGCTGCCAGATCGAAGCCCCGTCAATCACGGCTGCTTCGTAATAAGTGCTGTCGATGCCGGTGATGGTTGCCAGATACACCACCATGCCGTAGCCGATCCCTTTCCACACATTCATGAAAATCAGGAAATACGGCCAATACTGCGGCTCCATGTACCAGTTCACCGATTCCGCGCCCATTCCGTTCAGCGCCTGGTTCGCGATCCCTTTATCGAAGCTCAGGAAAGCCCAGATGACGGCAGAAACGACGACCCAAGACAGGAAATACGGCAAAAACATCATCGTTTGATACACTTTGCCCGCTCTGCTGTTGTGCAGGCGTCCGATCATCAACGCCAGCGTAACCGGGATCAGAATGCCGAGCAGGATGAAAATAATGTTGTAGCCCAGCGTATTGCGGATCGTGATCCACGCGTCGTTCGATTTGAACAGAAACTCGAAGTTTTTCCACCCCGACCAGGGGCTGTTGAATACATTGCTCAGAAATCCGCCGGAGATTTTAAAATCTTTGAAAGCGATAATGACTCCGAACATGGGCAGGAAGCAGAAAAGTATGTACCAGATCGTGGTGGGCAGCGCGAGTAAAGTAAGTTCGGTATCCTGCTTGCGCCAGCGCGGACGCTTTTGTTTTTCTTTTTTCATGTTCACCCCGTCCCCCGTGTAGTGGATTTGATGTGACTGTATTCAGAATAAAAGATAACGCTTACATTTGAATAGGTGAGAAACGTTAGACTTCAGGCGGGAAACGTTAGATCAAAGGAAGAGAGCAAGCAAAAAAGATAAAGCTCTGAGTTCTTAAAGTACATTCAAAAGGAGTGTTTGATAGAATCGAAAAGAAATAAATGCGGATATACAGTTATTTTCAGCAGATACGTACAGGAGAAGAAATAGGTACGATTATACAGTTATTTGAAAAATAATAGAGTGGAAAACAGAAAAGGCGATTAAATAGATGGATATATGCATGTATTGGCTTGCTTAAGCGGGAAACAAAGAAATTAAATGGATATTCGCATTTATTTGACGGAAGACATTCTTGAACTGCGAGAGGAAGTCTGGATCATCGGATAATCTGGAGATTGCGCGGGACTGCGGATCATCATACATCAACTTTGAAAGGGGCAGAAAAGGAAAGGATAAGTTTGTTGAATTTGATAGAAAATAAAAAAGTGTCCCGAAGCCGTTAAGGCAAGCTTCGGGACGCTTTTTAAGAAAGCTTTTTCAAGAAGATCGACGCCCCGTAAGCAGCAACAGCACGAATGAAACGGCGACGATCGCGATGGTCCAGGCCCAGGCCAGGGACAGATGGCCGGAGTCGACGGCGACGTAGATCGCGGTCGGTACGGTCTGGGTTCGGCCCGGGATGTTGCCGGCGATCATAAGCGTGGCGCCGAATTCGCCGAGGCTTCGGGCAAAGCCGAGAACGTAGGCCGTTTTGAGAGAAGGCGCGATTAACGGCAGCGTGATATGCCGGAAGACTTGCCATTCGTTGGCTCCGATCGAGCGGCCGGCGTCTTCGAGGTCGCGGTCGACGGCTTCGAATCCGGTTACGGTCGTGCGATAGACCAGCGGGAAAGCGACAACTACGGCTGCGATAACGGCGGCCTGCCAAGAGAAGATCACTGTTGAATGGAAAATTTTTTCGATCACCCCGCCTAACCACCCTCTGCGTCCGAGCAGGATCAGCAGCAGAAAACCGACCACGGTCGGCGGCAGCACGAGCGGCAGCATAAAGATTGTCTCCAGCACCGTTTTGCCGCGAAACGTTTCTCGACGGGACATACACCATGCGACTGCGGTGCCGAGCAATATGGCGATGACGCTCGCCAGCAGCGCGACTTGGAGCGAAAGGCGGATCGGCGACCAATATTCGCTCCAGCCGATGTCCGCAAAAGTCATCACTGCGCGACGGAGAAGCCGTAGCCAGTCAGGACATTGAGCGCTTCCGGCGTTTGCAGATAGTCATAGAAAGCTTGTGCCGCTTCTTGGTGTTCCGTTGCTTTTACGACACCGATCGGGTAGTTGATCGGCGAGTAGCTGCCGGCTTCAACGTCGAAAGCGACTTTGACTTGATCCGAAGTCATGGCGTCCGTTTTGTAGACGAAGCCCGCATCCGCATTGCCTGTTTCCGTATATTGAAGCACTTGGCGCACGTCTTTGCCTTGAACCATTTTATCTTGCAGGGAATCCCACAGTCCAGCATGGGTCAGCGCTTCTTGCGCGTATTTGCCGGCAGGAACGCTGTCCGGAATGCCGATCGCGACATGCTTGACGCGATCGCCGGTCAGATCCTTGATCTTCGTTACAGCAGATTCTGCGTCTTTAGGTACTACGACAACGAGCGTATTGGTTAACCAGTTCTTTTCTTGTTCATCTTCGATCAGGCCCCCGTCCAGCAGCGCCTGCATGTTTTTGGTCGAGGCGGACAAGAACAAATCAGCGGGTGCGCCCTGCTCGATTTGCTGTTGAAGCGCGCCGGAAGCGCCGAAGTTGAATTCCAACTTCACGTTCGGGTTGGCTGCTTCATACGTTTTTTGGAGATTTTTTAACGCATCCGTCAAGCTGGCCGCAGCCGAGATCGTCAACGTAACAGGCTCGGTTATCGGCGCGGCGGTATCGTTACCGTTTGCTTCATCCGTACTTGCTGTTTGTTGGCTGGCGGCCTGAGTTGCGGTCGGCTCGGCAGGTTTGGCTCCGCAGGCCGCAAGAATCAGCAGCAGTGCCAGCATAGGCAGCAGGAAGAGATTCCGTTTTCTTTTGTTCATAGTTGGGGTTCTCCTTTTCGATTACTCAAAATTACAATACACAAACTTGCCTGTTCAGTCTACGCCCGGGCAATCGAAAAAGCGATTCGGGAACTCCCTTCTTTATCAAGCGGTCATTTGGGGAGGCTCGGCGAGTATGCGTTTGTTTTCGTGAGTCGTAATGCGAAAAAAAGGCGATTTCCTTATCTCCCGCTTAAGGGAGTTGGGGTCGCCTTTTCCGTGTTCATCTCAAGAAGCCGACTCGCACTTTTCTGCTTTTTCCATAAGTCCCGGAAGTCCTTCGATCAGCTTTGCCGCGGCCCCCCGCCCTCCTGCCACGCAGTCGGGAATGCCTACGCCGTTATAACCGGCGCCGCATAGCAGCACGCCCGGCAGCGATTTTTCCAAATCAGAACGAACTTCGTTCATCATCTCGACATGTCCTACCGGATACTGCGGCATTGCGGATAGACAGCGGCTGACCTCGGCCCATTGAGGTAGAGTATCAAGCCCTGTCAATTCGCGCAAATCACGCTTGGCCGCTTCGATCAACTCGCTATCCTTCATGCTCGTCCACTGCTGCGCGCCGGAGTGGCCGATATATGTTCGAAGCAGCGTTTGGCCTTCGGGCGCGACATGCTGCCATTTGGTCGACGACCAGGTACACGCCGTAATCAGCCGACCTTCTTTTCTGGGAACGAGGAAGCCGGAGCGTTCGAAGGAAATATTCAGGTCCGAAGTCCGATAGGCCAACGCGATGTTCGCCACCGATACATAGTCGATCTCCCGTAAGCGCTGCGCTGCAGGCGCTTCTTTATTCAATAATCGGGCCGCTTCATATGCAGGCAAAGCACAGATCACACCGTCAGCTTTTAAAATTCGACCGTCATCCAGAGTCACTTCATAGCGATGAAGATCCTCTTTAATGAAAGAAGCAGCCCGAGCGCCCGTAACCACCTGAACTCCCGAGTCGCGCAGATGCTGTTCCAGACGCGCCACCAGTGCCGACAATCCGCCTTGGTAGGATAAAAACATGCTTTTGGACAACTTGCCGGAAAGCACGGGTGCGCGTCCTGTTTGGCCAGGGATCGAAGATGGACTTCCGGTACCGGACTGACTGTGATTCGACTTCGAATCTTGAGCCGGATTTCTTTTCGGACGTCCGCCGCCGCGCGCCATCCCTTTGATCAAACTGCCCTCTCGCTCTTCCATCGCTTTGAACTGGGGAAAGGTCGCGTTCAGACTGAGCGAGCGCGTATCCCCGGCGTAAATCCCCGCCAGAAGCGGTTCGGTGATTCGTTCCAACACTTCTTTTCCCAGACGACGCTCGATAAAATCGCCAAGCGCCTCATCCCCTTCTCCCTGCTTCTTGGGCAAAACGAGATCAAGCGCGGCACGCAGTTTGCCCATCGGCGAGATCAGTCCGGTTCGGATGAACGGAGACAACTTGGTCGGGATACCCAGAATGAAGCCCATCGGCATCGGATGCATTTTCCCTTTGTGCAGGATGTAGCTGGTTTTCGCATTCGGATTGGTGGGAACCAGCTCGCCTGTAAGACCCAACTCTGCGGTTAAATCCAGAATGGCCGTTTTGCGAGCGATAAAAGAATCCGGTCCTTTTTCGATCAGGCAGCCGTCCCGATTTTCCGTACGCAGTCGACCGCCGAGCTGTTCACTTTCCTCGAGGATCGTGATTTCAAGCGAAATCCCTTGCTCCTTGGCTTGTTTGGCTAAGTAGAAAGCGGAAGCCAGCCCGCTGATCCCGCCTCCGAGTACAAGGATTCTATGCGGAGTCGAACGGGGAACTGTTGTCGGTTTTACCGTGGTCATGGTCATTGTTGTGTTTCTCCTCTCAACGCTGCCGGAATATACGTGCAGCTTGGATCGCTCTCCAGCAGATCACCCGTTACGGCAAAAGCCCGCGCACGCGAGCCGCCGCATAGCTGCTTGAATTCGCAGGCTCCGCATTTCCCTTTCAATAAACTTTTGTCGCGCAGGTTTCGCATGATGGGAGAGTTACGGTAAATGGCCTCTAACGCCTCGTCCCGGACGTTTCCGCATTTGACAGGCAAAAATCCGCTTGGATAAACGTCTCCGATATGGCTGATAAAAAGGAACCCGTCGCCGTCATTGACTCCCTTGGGCGCACGCCCCAGTACGTCAGCGCGTTTAAATCCGCTTTTCGACGCCGGAGCCGCATTATCAGCACGCATCGAAAAAGGTATCCCGGACGATAAATCAGCAGCTCCGGCAGACGCATCCTTGGTTGAATCGGCCTTCGCACGCTTCGCGGATAACTGCACGGCCACCCGGCGATAATGCGGGGCTTCGGTGGCTTTTACGCCATAGGGCATCCGCTGCCCCACTTCATGCAACCATTCCATCACTTCTTCGTGTTCTTCGGCGCTAATCATGTCTTTTTGGGCGGCTCGCCCCGTCGGAATCAGGAAAAAAAGACTCCAAAGCACAACGCCCATCTCTTTGACCTTTTCCGAAATGGCCTGCAGATCGTGCAAGTTATAACGGGATACCGTCGTGTTGACCTGAATCGGAATTCCCAGCTCCTGCAAATAGCCGATGCCGCGCATCGTCGTATCGAAAGACCCTGCCGTGCCTCGGAAATGATCGTGAATTTCGGCACAAGAACCGTCAAGACTGAACGCCCAACGCGAGAGTCCGACTTCTTTCGCTTTCTCGACAGAACTCCGGGTCACGCGCGGCGTGGCGCTGGGGGTCATGGAGACGGACAAACCTTTTTCCTCGATCGCGTAACGGGCAAGCTCGAACAGATCGGGACGCATCAGCGGATCGCCGCCCGTGAACACCAACAACGGATGATTCATCAAAGCGATTCGGTCAATCAGCGCGCGTCCTTCTTCATGCGAGAGTTGATCGGGATCGGCCCGATATTGAGCTTCCGCCCGGCAGTGCAGACATTTGAGCGCGCAAGCGCGGGTCACTTCCCAGATCACGATAAACGGATCGATGGCATAATCGCGCGGGGTCGGCATATTCATAAAGCAAGACTCCTTTACAGATAGACAATCAATACGGAAACATACAACATCATGGCAAAAACAAGTTCGGCGATTCCCGTTTGTTTGACTTTGAGCTTCTGCTTGGGCAGCACGATCGCGCGTGCCAGCAGAATGATGAACGGAATCGCTAGCGGAAGACTTAACCAGGCTGCAAAAGGGATCAACAAAACATGGTAAGCGATCGACAGACGGTAATAACGCGGGTTCTTTTTCTCGCGAATAATCGTCTTGACATAAAGTGCGGTACCGATGAAATACAAACCCAACATTACAAACAGCAGCGTCGTCTTCGTCCAATCTGTTGCATGACCCGCCGACACGTACACGACCGGATAAATAAAGGAGCAAAACAACAGGATCGCTACAATATCATTCAGGAGCGCGCGTTCATTTTTGGATTTGGCATAATAAGCCGGGATCGCGAACGTCATCAGCAGCAGTACGCCATAGCCAATCAACTTGGGTTCGGATAGCACGACAATGATCGCAAGCGGAATCAAGATCAGACCGTACACCAGCGACGGCTTCAGATAACGATCTTTCCTCCCCGTTTTGATCCATTGGAGCACGGGAAAACTAAACAGGTACATGGACAGCCAACACAGAAACAGCGGAAGATGCAGCAGTGTGGGTCCGGCAGCGGACATTCCCAGCAAAAACGGAAGCATCAGCATGGCCCATGCGCCATGCTGATTCGGAATATAGCGGTTGATGGCATTCCCCTCCTTACGGGTTCATTGTATAAAACGTTACCGAAGGCGACCAATCAGGGACTTCCCTGTTTCGCTCCGGGAAATGCCTAACCGAACCGCCGCGCGCGTCCGCGCATGCTATACTGAACGCGTCGAAACAAGTACCATGACCTCTTAAGATTTTAGGTTACGCCCCTCGAAAACCCGCTTGAACCGTGCGTGTTTCCGATGAACGCAAATCTTGGATTAAAGCAAGACAAGCTACCAGAAAAAGGGATTCGGAAAGGTGGAGTTAGTTATGGGAGGACCTGCACTGCGTCAACATCATGCCCATCATGCCATTCATGAAGGAGCGCTCAGCGGCGCGATCGATAAAACGGAAGAACTCGAAATTCTGATTCATGAAGGCAAAAGCAAAGAAGCGCGCCTTGCGGCGGATCAGCTGCTCGGTTATTGGGTCACGCGCGTGCTCAGTCATGCGGATGCCGAAGAAGAAGGTTTTTACGAAGAAATGGCGGGCGAAGATCCAAATCTTCGTCTAGCCGTCGTCAAGCTAACGCGGGACCACGATATTTTGCGCATGATCGTGGCCGATATCGTGAACGAGCTGCCCAAAGCTGGACCGACGCCCGACGTGATGCGTTTGTTCTACTCGCTGATTACGATCAATGCCATTCACAGCCGCGAAGAAGAACGTCTGCTGTTCGGGGAGCGCTCGGAATGAACCGTTCAGCTTCTGCCGTCGCCGCGGATCGCAACGATCCTTGTTTGTGCGGCAGCGGATTGAAATACAAAAAATGCTGCGCAACGCGCGACGAACAAGCTCGCGCCGAGGTATCCCGTCAGGCAGCGCTTCAATCGGTCCTGCGCGAGTTTTTCACGACTCATCCTCGCCCGTCCGAACAAAAGGCATTATCGGCTTGGAAAAATGAATTGGCTCCTCGCCTTCAAACTGCTTACGGAGCGGAAAAAACGGACGCCGTAGTCGGAGACACATTCTTTTTCGGCGAAGCCGTCGATACTTGGAACGCATTCGTGCAGGCTCAGTCCGTAAAGGCCGAGAACGCAGCGATTGCCGACACGTTAAAAGGCTGGAGCGATCCTCGATTTGCGGTATTTCGCATCATGAGCAAGGAATCGCCCGTGTTCGGAGCCGCCAAAGCAGCAGGCGGCGATTCGAATCCGGGACTGTCCGTCCGCGCGTCGGAAGTGTTGAGCGGAGAACTGTTCGAGCTGCGTGTGGACGACTCTTTCCGACCTCAACCCGGTATGATCGTGCTCGGATTTTGGCTGCCCGGCATAACGCCGGAAGCTCCGAAATTCGCGTTGAACAGCCTTGTGTTGATCGAAGAACCGGATGATGAAGCCGTGCTTCGTCTGAAGCGGCTCAGAAGCGAATCGAACGCTCTTCAACTTACGAGCTTTTACCGTTCCCGTATCGCTCAAATATATGAAGCGTTCGGCGAATCGGTATCTGTGGATCTTTCTCCCGAAAAGCTGCCGGAGTCGATAACCGAAGCGATTCGCAGACTGGACAACTTCCTGATTCGTCACGACGTGAAGCATGATCGGCTGATGGACATCACTTTCCGATTCCTGAAGCGCAAACGCCAAACGCCCGATGCGGGAACGGCAGCCGCGGCCGCGATTTCGTTCGGTCTCGCGGAAGGTTGGCTCACGAACGACTGGGATGCGGAACGCCTGACCGAAAAGTTCGGCGCGAAGCCTGAAGACGTCAAGCGGCTCGCAAAAGAAATGGAGGATTTCGAGCGCAAAACCGCCGTTTATGAGGAAAAAGAAGAAATCATCGGCTTCCGGATCGGCACCGATCCGATGCCCGACGAATTCCGCCAATGGCGGCTCTATATGCATATCAAAGATTTGGATATTCAAGGCGAGTCTGCGCTGCGGCGTCAAATGGACTATTTCTCGGGTATCCCTTACATCCCGGTTTCTGCCCAAGAAGAAGCGCAGCTTCGTGCTTATGAAGCTTATATGGCGCGCGATCTTGAATTCCGGACCGAAAAATGGACAGAGGCCCGCCTGCTGCATCCCGGCAATGCCGATGTGTTGCTGCTGGCGGCCGAATTCGAACAAGACGCTTCTGTGCGCCTCAATCTGCTGGAACGCGCCGAACAGTCGGCTATTGAATCTTTCGAAGCCGATATCCAGCCGCCTTGGCTGCATATGCCCAATCGGCCTTATTTGCGCGCATTGATGCGAAGAGCGCTGCACGATTGGGAAAACGGGCTGTGGGACGAAGCGTTCGAGCGTTTTTATAAGCTGCTGCGTTTGAATCCGGCCGATCATCAAGGCGCCCGCTATCCCGCCCTCTCCGCGTTGATTGCGCGGGGAGATTACAAAGCGGCCGCCGGGCTGCTGGCCCATTATGCGGAAGGCGCGGGAGACAACGCGATTTATCGCTGGTTCGATTGGGTCATCCGGTACCGGGAAGACCGGTTGGGCGCGGAAGCGGAAAAAGTGTACCTTGCCGCGGTCGAAGCCAATCCGTATACGGAAAAATGGGTTCGCGATCGGATTGAAGCCCAGCCTTATCCGCAGTCGGCCGTCATGACGCCGCGTTCGCCGGAGGAAGCTCGGTTTATTTGGACGATGATTCGGCCGGCTCTCTTGAATTAAGAATTCTTGGTTGGGGAAGCTGGAAGGCGCTGCGGGAGAAATTGCCAGCATAGGCTTCCGAAGTGCATTTCTTCGAAATGCTTCACAAGGCGCTGTCTCACTCGGAAAAGTTGATTGTAATTTAAAAGGAATTTTTCCGAGTTCAAAGGCGCCTTTCACTGAATTTCTCCCTTCGCTCCAAGCTTCCTGCAAAGAAAGATTTCTTAATTCGGTCGCTTATGGCTTAGTTTTAAAAAAAGAAGTTCTGACGTGCTGTGCCGTCGGAACTTCTTTTTTTGTTTAAGTGCGATGTTCGAAATCAGGGCTGTTTTATTGCTAAATGCCGTAGCGGACTTCGTATTCGCAGCGGTTGTCGCCGGAGACGTTGCATTTGACTTCGCGTACGCGGGCTTTTTTGCCGGTTACGCGGTGCAGCGCGCCTTCGAGGACGGCGCCTTCGAGATCGCAGACCATTTTGCCTTCCAAGACCGGAAGGCCTTCGCAGAAGCAGTCGTCTACGGCGATGCGCATGCCGTTCTCGTCCTGCCGGACGACGCTGGGAATGCCGATCTTCAATTCTTCGAACAGGCGCAGGATGTCCTCGACAGAAGAAACGGGCAGCGATTCGCCGATTTTGCGTCCGATCGTCGCGGTGGTGCTTTTCCCGCCCATCGGAAGGGCTTGGTGCATGCCGATCAACCGAATCGTGCGAAAAAGTTCCAAAGGTACTTGATCGCCCAACCGATGACGCGCGATCGATTTCATGTCTTCGTAATCGAATGTATTTTTCATGATTGCTTCCGCCTTTTCTATGGGATGAGCCGTAAAAATATTTTGACCCGCTTACCGAAGAAGTGTACCGAAATCGGACGGCAAGCCTAGTGATTCCGGTCACGCGTCGCAAAAACGACGAAAATCGGGATGAAATTTTCGTCGTTTCGTTTGTGTTATAATGTTTCGAGTACCGCCGCTTGGCGGAAAAGGAAAACGATCCTACATTCAAAGCGGGGAAATCCATGAAAATCCATGTCCATCTTATCGCGCCCTATGCCTCGATGCTTGCGATCGTCGAGGAGTGCGTACCGCTGTTCCCGGATCTTCGTATCGAGTGTTCGGTCGGCGACTTGGAAAACGGCGTCGAACTTGCGATCGCCGCGGAACGCGCGGGCGCGGACATTATCGTCAGCCGGGGCGGAACCGCGCGTTCGATCAAGCGTTCGGTGACCATTCCCGTGATCGACGTCCAGTTGTCGGGCTACGATATGATCCGTTCTCTTCTGCTTGCCAGCAGTTTGAAAGAAAAAACGGCGATCGTCGGATTTCCCAACGTGACGTCGGGCGCCCAGGCGATCATCGACCTGCTCGATCTTCCGCTGAAAGCTTTTACCGTGACGGAACCTCGGGAGGTCCCTTCGCTGATCCTCGATCTCAAAAGCCGCGACTACAAGCAGATTGCCGGAGACGTCATTACGCTGAAAACGGCGAACGAATACGGTCTAAAAGGCTTCCTGATTCAGTCGGGCCGCGAATCGGTGCGCAGCGCGCTTGAAGATGCCCGGCTTGTCTACGGTTATTTGCATCGCAATGATCAGTTGGTCCGCGTGTTCGAGCGATTTTTGCGGTCGGCCTATCCCAATCTGGTCGTGGCCGATGAGCGGAATCGGATTGTTTACGCCAGAACCGGCGATTTCGAACGAAACCCGCTGACGGAAGAACGGCTAGCGGCACTGGGCGCCAACCTGGATCAGGATGCGGCGGGCCTATCGGAAAAGTTGACGATCGACGGCCACCATTTGATTGCCGAAGGCTTCAGGCATCGCATCGACGATAAAGAATATACGCTGTACACGCTGCGAAAAAACGGCAATCCGGGTTCGAGCCATGCGGGCGTATCGACTTTTTATCCCGAAGATTCCGGACCGTTGATCGAAGCTTCTTCCGAAATCCGGCGGCTGACCGCTCAGCTTCGCTTGCTTTATCGAGAAAATGAGCGCGTATGCTTGCACGCTCCGCAAGGAAGCGGAAAAAACTTCATCGTCGATTGCGTTCACCGGGAGCTGTCGCCGAACGGTCAGATGATGACGATCGATCTCAAACATGCGGATCTTGCCGAGATTTCGAACGCCTCGCTGGATGCCGTCGCCACGATCAAAATGCTGCACGCTTCTCGAGCGGACAGCGAACTGCTGGGCGATTTCGTGCAAAAGATTGCCGAGCGCGATATTCGTTTGTTTTTGATCGAAAATGAATCGCCCGACGAACGGCTCCTTTCGATCGTCGACGCGATTCGGTTGGCGATGCCCTCGCTTTCGGAGCGAAAAGAAGACATCCTTCCTTTGGCGCAGGCTTTCTTGTCGGACTGCCATCAGAAGTTTGGAACGAACGCGGTGAAGATTCAGGAAGCGGCCGCGAAACTGTTGGAAAACCGGGATTACGCAGACGAGATCGATGGTTTGAGGCGCTTGATCAAGGAACTGGCTTTGAGCGAAACCGACTATGTGATCCATGCGGAAACGGTACGAACAGCGACGACCGAACAGCGTCCTTCGAACCGTTGGCAAACGCCTGCAGGCACATTGAAAGAAATCGAAAAGCAAGTGATCGAAGCGGTTCTCCTCGAAGAAAATCATAATCAGTCCCGAACGGCCGAGCGGCTCGGCATCAATCGGGCGACGCTGTGGCGCAAGCTCAAAGAGTAAATTCCTGAGCTTGCTTTTTTTGTACCTAAGAATGTTGCATTATTAAACAATTAATAAAAATTGAAATGATTTATCGAAAATATGTTGCTTTTATAAACACTTGAGCGTATATTACGACAAGTAAACGCTTTAAAAACATCGAGAGGGGATCAATAAGCATGAAAATCAAAGCAACTTTGGATCGTATTCCCGGAGGCATGATGGTCGTACCGCTGCTGCTCGCGGCATCCATCAATACCTTTTTCCCGAACATTCTGCGCATCGGCGGATTCACGGAAGCGCTTTTCGTCAATAGTGCAAGCGCTTTAATCGCGCTCTTCCTTTTGATCGCGGGCACGCAAATCAATTTGCGCACGGCCAAAGCTTCGGTAGCCAAAGGCGTCACGCTGCTGTCCGTCAAATGGCTGATCGGAATCGCGGTCGGACTTCTCGCTTTCTGGCTGGCCGACAGCAACGGGCTGTTCCTCGGCCTTGCCCCGATCGCGATCATCGGCGCCATGACGAATTCCAACGGAGGCCTGTATATCGCTTTCGCCGGACAGTACGGCAAAGAAGAAGACAAAGCGGCTTATCCGTTCCTCGCTTTGAGCGACGGACCGTTCCTGACGATGGTCGCGCTCTCGATCTTCGGCGCCATGGGCTTTGCCAACGGATTATTCTCGCCGATGTCGTTCGTAGCCGTTCTTCTGCCTCTGGCCGTCGGCATTCTGCTGGGTAACCTGGACAAAGAAATGGGCGATTTCCTGTATAAAGGCAGCGATAAACTGGTTCCGTTTTTCGCTTTCGCGCTCGGCATGGGCATCAACTTCAGCGCGATCATCAAAGGCGGTCTCAGCGGTATCCTGCTCGGGGTCATCACGGTACTGTTGACGGGCGGCGGTCTGTACCTGCTGTTCAAATTCCTGGGGTGGAACCCGATCGTCGGCGCGGCGGAAGGCTCTACGGCAGGCAACGCGGTCGGTACTCCGGCAGCGATCGCCGCGGCGAATGTCTCGTTCGCTCCGATCGCGGAATTGGCTACGGTTCAGATCGCGGCAAGCGTCGTGACGACCTCCATCCTGCTGCCGATCTTTATCGGATTCCTGGCCAAACGCTTGGAAAAAGAAAAAGGCGGACTCGCCAAATACAATATGTCGGTCAAAGAACGCCGGGAACTGGAAGCTTCGTCCGTTAGCGAGAAGTAAGTACGTTTGAATCAACGCTTTTAAACCGGCAGCAAATAGAGAAAGAGCCGAGCGAAGAAACCTTTTCGCTTAAGGCTTAGGGATTGGAAGGAGAAATCAGCATGAAACTTGCCATTATCGCCGACGATTTGACAGGAGCGAACGATAGCGGCGTGCAATTGTCGCGTAACGGATTAAAAACGACCGTGCTGTTCGATATGGACGCCGAAGCCGCAAAAGTTTACGAAGCGGTTGCGTTCGATACGGACAGCCGCGCGGCAGAACCGGATCAAGCTTATCAACGCGTGAAAACGGCGGCGGAATTTTTGCTGGAATCCGGCTTCGATATGCTGTTCAAAAAAGTCGATTCCACGATGCGGGGAAATATCGGCGCCGAATTGGATGCTTTTTACGACGTACTGAAACCGGATTTCCTGATGTTCGCGCCCGGCTATCCCAAAAACGACCGGACGGTGCTGGATTCCACGCTGTATCTGAACGGCGTTCCGGTCGGCGAAACGGAAATCGCGAAAGATCCGAAAACGCCGGTCACGGTTTCGGATTTGACGGAGCTTCTCGGTGCGCAGACTTCCCGGCGGATCGGCACGTTGACCGTAAACGATCTGGAACGGGGGTCCGAACATTTGCTGGAGCAGCTGAAGCGTTATGCCGCGGAAGGCGCGGCTTACATCATCGTCGATTCTACCGAAGAGCGACATTTGGAACAGATTCTTACCGGTTTGAAAAACGTGCCGTATCGCTTGGCCTGGGCCGGTTCGGCGGGCCTTGCCAACTATCTGCCTGCTTATCACGGATTATCCGCCGACTACAACCGTCTGCAAATCAGCGACGAGCCCGGACAAGTTTTGACCGTCGTAGGCAGCGTCAACCGAAATTCCAGAGCGCAGCTTGCGTACTTGCTGGAGCAAAATAACGTGCATGCCGTCGCTTTCGAATCGTGGAAAGCCGTAGCTTCGGAAAAAGAACGCGAAGAAGAGATCCGCCGCGTGCATGACGAAGCATTAGCCGCAGCGCGGCAAGGACGCGACGTGGCGGTATTTTCGACCGGAGCGCCCGAGCATATCGAACAAGCCTGGAAGGTCGGCGAATCGGCAGGCTTTAGCCGCACCGAAATCAGCAACGAAATCGTTAAAGCGCTGGCTGACGTATGCGCGCCGCTGCTCGAACGGAACTTGTTCAAAGGCGTATCCATGAGCGGCGGCGATACGGCGAAGCAGGTCTGCCTTCGCTGGGGCGTGAAAGGTTTCGAACTGTTGGACGAATTGGAAATCGGCGTTCCGATCTCTTCGTTCCTCGGTAAAGAAGGATTGTACGTCGTGACCAAAGCCGGAGGATTCGGCACGAAAAGCGTATTTGTGCATGCGATCGAAAAATTGAAAGGAGTGCAGCAATTATGAAACCGACAATCGGAATTACAATGGGCGACGCCGCAGGCATCGGTCCCGAGATCATCGTCAAAGCGTTGAAGGAGGAAGACGTTTACCGGACATGCAGCCCTCTCGTTATCGGAGACGCCAAAATGCTGGAGCGCGCGCTGAACGTCACGCAAACGAATTTGGCGATCCATCCGGTGCAGACCGCCGCCGAGGCCAAATTCGAGTACGGCACGATCGATGTGCTGGATCTGGATCTGCTCCCTGCCGATCTCCCTTTCGGCCAAGTATCGGCCGAAGCGGGCAATGCCGCTTACCAATACCTGGCCAAATCGATCGAGTTGGCCAAAGCCGGCGATATCCAATCGATCTGCACCGCGCCGCTGAATAAGGAAGCCTTGCATCTGGGCGGACATCTGTATCCGGGCCACACCGAAATTTTGGCCGCGCTGACCGATACGGAAGATTTCTCGATGATGCTGACGACGCCCAACTTGCGCGTCATCCATCTCACCACGCATATGGGCTTGATCGCGGCGATCGAAAGCATTACGCCGGAGCGTACTTACACCGTCGTCAAACTTGCGCACGATACGCTCAACAAAGCCGGTTTCGACAAGCCTCGCATTGCGGTCTGCGGGATCAATCCGCACGCCGGAGAAAACGGACTGTTCGGCAACGGCGAAGAAGAAGAAAAACTCGCGCCGGGCATCGCCCGCGCGGCGGCCGAAGGCATCGACGTGACCGGTCCTTATCCGGCCGACACCCTCTTCTTCCGCGCCGGACGCGGCGATTTCGATATGGTCGTCGCCTGCTACCACGACCAGGGCCATGCCCCGATCAAAGTGATGGGCATCGAAGACGGCGTCAACATTACCGTCGGTCTCAAAGGCGGCATCATCCGCACTTCCGTCGACCACGGTACCGCGTTCGATATCGCCGGAAAAAACATCGCCGGCGAAGCCAGCATGATCGCAGCGATCCGCTCCGCCGTCGAATTGGCTCCGAAACGTTAACCCGCGAATCGTTGAACGCTCCGAAAACCGCCTTCTTTCATCCGAAAGAGGCGGTTTTTTATAAGCGTCTTGTCCCATTCCCGCAAATCCTCTTGTTTTTTGGCGGAAATTGCTGGTATACTTACTTTTGATATTGAGAATCATTATCTTTTGAGATTGATATATAAGGGAGGCCATATCAGGATGGAAAACCATGAAGTATACGACGTGACGATTATCGGCGGAGGGCCGGCCGGGCTCTTTTCCGCTTTCTATAGCGGTCTGCGCGAGATGAAGACGAAGATCATCGAGTTCCAACCTTTCTTGGGCGGCAAAGTGCATGTATATCCGGAGAAAATGATCTGGGACGTGGGCGGCTTGACGCCGGTACCCGGCGCGAAACTGATCGAGCAGATGGTGACGCAGGGACAAACGTTCAAACCCGAAGTGGTGTTGAGCGAAAAAGTGACGTCGATCGCGCGGTCGGAAAACGACGACCATTTCGTGTTACATACGCTTTCCGGCAGGCTTCATTATTCCAAAACGATCATTTTGGCGGTGGGCGGCGGCATCCTCAAGCCGATCAAGCTGGAAATCGAAGGCGCGGAGCGTTTCGAGGTCACTAACCTGCACTACACGGTCAAATCGATTTCCCGCTTCAAAGACAAAACGGTACTGATCTCCGGCGGCGGACATTCGGCGGTCGATTGGGCCAACGAATTGGCTCCTTTCGCAAAAAAAGTATACCTCACGTACCGCAAGGAAGAGCTCAAAGGCCATGAAGCCGACGTAACCAAAATGCGCGCCAACGGCGTCGAAATTTTGCTGAGCGCGTCGATCCGAACCCTTGTCGCGAGCGAAGACCATTCGCAGATCGAGACGGTTCTGCTGGAGAAAAACGAAACGAAAGAAGAATTCGAACTGGCCGTGGACGACGTGATCATCAGCCACGGATACGAGCGAGATACGGAACTGCTCAAAAAAAGCGATATCCGCATCGAAATGAACGAATATCAAATTCTCGGATCGTCGTCGAGCGAAACATCCGTACCGGGCATTTTCGCGGCGGGAGACATTTTGCATCACGAAGGCAAACTGCATTTGATCGCCGGCGCGTTTCAGGATGCGGCGAACGCGGTCAACAAAGCCAAACAGTTCATCAAACCCGACGCCAACGGCTACGGCATGGTGTCCTCCCATAATGACGTGTTCAAAGAAAAGAATCGCGAGATCATGAAAGAGCTTTACAGCAATTAAGCAAGCATAAGCCATAGACTATAAGTCCAAAAAGACCCCGAGCGCTTTTCGAGCGCCGGAGTCTTTTTTTATTGCTTCACGGCTGCCTGGCGCATGTTTCGCATTTCCGTCAGCCCGCACCTTTTTCTTTGTTTGCGCCTTTGCTTCCTCCATGCTTGCGGGTTACGTCAATCGTCCCTTCACCGCTCCGGTCCGTCTGATTCGCCGGCTTGAACAGTTCCAGGCTGCTGCGCAGCGCTTCCATCAAATCTTCCGGTTCGGCCCGCTTCGTATCCGGTTTCCGTATTTCCGGCTGTCCGCCGTCGATTTTATTCGCTATGGCTTCTGTCAATCGCTTATACGATTCGTCCTCGAACTGGCCCGGATCGAAATCGGCGGTCAGCTGCCCGATCAATAGTTTCGCCGTTTCAACCTCCGCCCGCCCGGCTTCGGGAATGTTGTCCAGTCCCGGCACGTTTTCCGTCGGCACGATCTCCTCTTCATAACGCAGCGTCGTCAGCAGCAGCGCGCCGCCGGACGAACGGATCAACGCGGGACGCGCTTTGGTCCGGATCGTCGCGACGGCAAGCCCGGCTTTCCCCGTCTCTTCAAGCGCTTTGGCCAGCAGCGAATACGCTCGGGTTCCGCCTTCTTCGGGAGATAAATAATACGTTTTATACAAATGGATCGGGTCGACTTCCTCGAGTCTCACGAATTCCCGAATACGAAAATCCCGGGTCAAGTCGGCCGTCAGTTCTTCGAGTTCTTCCTTTTCGAACGTGACGTACCTCCCTTCCTCATACTCGTAACCGCGCACGATGTCGTCCCAGCCTACCTCATCCGCGCATCCTTCGCAGGTGCGTACATAGCGTATCGGCTGAAGCGTTTCCCGATGCAGCAGCCGCAGCGGAACCTCGTGTTCTCGCGCGGCGCTGTACATTTTAACGGGAACGCTGATCAAGCCGAACCCGACGACTCCTTTCCAAACGGCGTTCATTCCATCTGCCTCCTTATTCTTTCGCTTGATCGAAATGCTGTTGATCCGGATATAACGGTTATTTAACCGAAGGTACGGATATTAATCGAAATCGGCCGTTTCCGCCATCTTTTCCGGTGTTCTCGCGCTCTAATTAACCAATGTTAGATTTCCTTTCTTTACACGATCTTGTACAATGGAAGTCATAGCGTTTATTTTAATGAAGCAAGTATCGAAACGGAGGCCTATCATGTCGGATTTTCAAACAAACCTTAACAAATACGCCGAACTCGCGGTAAAAGTCGGTGTGAACGTGCAGCCTGGACAAATTTTGATGATCGATGCGGGCGTGGAATCGCTCGAATATGTACGCCTGGTCGTTAAGCACGCCTATGCGGCTGGTGCTAAGTTGGTCAAGGTGAACCTCGCTGACGAAGCCATCACTCGCATGCGTTACGATCTTGCGCCGGACGATTCGTTCGAAATCGCGCCGAAGTGGACTGCGGCGGAACGCGAAGAATTGGCGGAAAACGGCGGCGCGATGCTGGCTGTTATCTCCAACAACCCGGATCTGCTGAACGGCGTTGACCCTAACCGCATCTCCACGCTGCAAAAAGTATCCGGCGAAGCGCTCAGCAAATACCGCCAATACGTGCAGTCCGATAAGCTGGCTTGGTCGATCGTAGCGGTTCCTTCGGCAGCTTGGGCGGCTAAAGTCTTCCCTCACCTGCCGGAAAACGAACAAGTCCCGGCCATGTGGGAAGCGATTTTCAAAGCCGTTCGCGTCGATCAGCCTGATCCGGTCGCGGCTTGGAAGCAGCATATCGCCACGCTGAACGAAAAATCCGTTTATCTGAACAGCAAAAAATACAAAGCTCTTCACTATACGGCACCGGGAACGGATCTTACGATCGAGCTTCCCGCGACGCATCTGTGGGTAGCCGCGGACAGCGAAAGTGAGCGCGGCACGGAATTCGTGGCCAACATGCCTACGGAAGAAGTGTTCACGGCCGCACTTAAAACCGGCGTAAGCGGAACCGTATCGAGCACGAAGCCTTTGAGCTACGGCGGAAACATCATCGACAACTTCACGCTGACGTTCGAAAACGGACGCATCGTGGACGTGAAGGCCGAGCAAGGCGAAGAAACCTTGAAACGTCTCGTCGAGATGGACGAAGGCTCGCATTACATCGGCGAAGTGGCACTGGTACCGCACAAATCTCCGATTTCCGAGTCCGGCATTCTTTATTACAACACCCTGTTTGACGAGAACGCTTCGAACCACCTGGCGATCGGCAGCGCGTACGCGTTCAACATCGAAGGCGGCAAGTCGATGTCTCGCGAAGAGCTGGCCGAAGCCGGAATCAACCAAAGCCTTGCGCACGTGGACTTCATGATCGGCTCTGCCGAAATGAACATCGACGGCATCACGCAAGACGGCACGGCGGAGCCTGTTTTCCGCGGCGGAAGCTGGGCATTTTAATCGATTAACGGCATAACGAAAGCCCTCCGTTCCCTTTCGGGAAGTCGGAGGGCTTTTTCTTTGTGTTGAAATGACAAACGGTGACGCTATTTCATTACGGTTTAAGCACGACCTTGATGCAGTCTTCCTTCTTGCTGTCGAAGATGTCGTAGGCATGCTCCGCTTCGTCCAGCGACAGGCGATGCGTAATAATGTCGGTCGGATCAAGTTGGCCCGTTTTGATTTGGTTGAACAGCTCCGGCATATAGTGGATGACCGGCGCTTGTCCCGTCTTGATCGTCACGTTGCGCTCGAAAATATGTCCGAACGGGAAGTTGTTGTAGCGCAGTCCGTAGACGCCCGTTACCTGGATCGTACCGAATTTCCGCACGACGTTGGAAGCCATATGGAACGCGCCGAGACCGCCGCCCTGCAGTTTGAGCTTCGTTTCCACTTTTTCCATAAACGTTTTCTCGGAATCCAGGCCTACGCAGTCGATGACTACGTCCGCCCCACCGCTCGTGATTTCGAGCAAATGCTTGTCCAGATCGTCGTTTTCCATGAAGTTGAACGTCTCGACGCGGTTCGTGCGGCGCGCATGCTCTAGGCGGTACTCCACGTGGTCGACCGCGATGACGCGTTTTGCGCCTTTTTGCCACGCGAATTTTTGCACCATCAGCCCGATCGGTCCGCAGCCCAACACGATAACCGTATCGCCTTTTTTGACGCCCGCGTTGTCCACGCTCCAGTAAGCGGTCGGGATGACGTCGGACAGCAACAGTACCTGCTCGTCCGTCACTTCCGCGTCCGGAGGAATCACGAGCGGGCCGAAATTGCCGTAAGGCACTCTGAGCAGTTCGGCTTGGCCGCCCGCGAAACCGCCGTACGTATGCGAATATCCGAGCATCGCGCCCGTATCCTTCGCCGGATTGTCGTTGGCATTGTCGCACTGGCTCTCCATCTGGTTTTGGCAGAAGAAACATTGTCCGCAGGACACGTTAAAAGGAATAATGACGCGATCGCCCTTTTTGACATGCGTCACGTCGCTTCCGATTTCCTCGACGATGCCCATCGGCTCGTGCCCGATGATATAGTCGTCAGTCATCCCCGGAATTTCTCCGTTGAACAAATGCAGGTCCGAACCGCAAATCGAAGTCGAAGTGACGCGAATCAGAATATCGTCGCGTTTTTCGAGCTTGGGAGTCTCTACGTCTTTCACTTTCACTTTACGCTTGCCTTGATAAGTGAGTGCTTTCATATTCGCCCATCGCTCCTTTTGACTGAACAGTATGTGTTTGAAAGGCTTTCCTCTCCTCATTAAACGAAATCGGGTAGAGGTTAACATTATTTTTCAAGTTTCTCAATTTCAGTGATTCGCTTGCTTTTAGGTCTCGTTAAAGATTGGTTCGTCTGTCGTAAGGGTATAAAAAGGAAAGAAAGCAGAGGATCTAACTACGAATGGAGGCCTACATCATGAAACACTTGAACGACTCCCAAATCGATACATTGAAAAAACTGCTGCTGGAACAAAAAAGCGAGCTTGAGCAGCATTTCGACAATTCGGAGGACACTACCGAAGGCTTCGAGACGTCTCTGCGCGATTCCACCGGGGAATTATCTTCCGTCGACAATCATCCTGCCGATCTGGGCACCGAAGAATTCGAGCGCAGCCGGGATATGGCGATCGACAGCGACCTCTCCGACCGTCTCGATGAGGTTAATGCCGCACTTCAGCGCATCGAGGACGGCAATTACGGAATCGACGCGAAGACAGGCAAAGAGATTCCTTTTGAAAGGCTCGAAGCCGTGCCGTATACCTCATATAATGTGGATACGACACCGGAGAACGCTCCCCTGCTCGACTATCGTCCGGTTGAGGAAGAAGTCATGACTCCCCCTCCTTCCGGCGCTGGCGAGAATCGTCAGGCGCATGCAGGAAAATTCGATGATTCCGATGCTTGGCAGGCGGTTGAAAGTTACGGAAACGCCGATTCCCCCGCGATGTCTACTCAACGGGATGTGGAAAGCTATGATCAATTGTCCAGCGAAAACAACGTAGAAGAAGGTACGGTCGAGTCTTACGAGAACTTTACCGGAAACGATATGGCCGGCGGTCACCGAAGTGTCGAGATGACTCGTGCCGAACGTGAGTATGTAGAGGCTGGCGAAGGTGAAGCTATAGCGGAGATCGATGAAAGCGTTCAGGATGAGAAAGAATTGGAACAGACGATTGAACGCGACGGCGTCAAGGCAGGCAAACGCAGCAGTGACGAGTAATTCCTAACTACGTCCCGAATCAATATGGCGTTCAGCCCCGGTCCGATGGATCGGGGCTTTTCGAGTTTCAATCGTTCTCCTCGCTTTGTGAAAAAGGTAACCGGATTACCAAACTCAAGTGAGTATATAGTAAGAAAAAGCCCACCTTCTTCCTTCTTTCGTGTAGAATAGGAGAATAACAAATTAATTTCTTCCGTTCTACATAACAGGCATTCTTCAGTAAAATGAAGCAGCTTGCTCGGACACAAACGGAACCGGGAAAGGAGCAGATATGGCTCAACATCTTCAAATGCTTCTCAGTCATGAATTCGATGAACTTGATGAAGGCATGCAGGAACTGATTTATAATGAATACTATGACTTGGCCTACGGAGCGGTATTTTATATTGTACGCGACCATGCGGCAGCCGAGGATGTCATTCAAGAAGCTTTCTTGAAATTGATCGGCAGAAGGCCCGAATTCGAGAATGAATCCAAGTTTTTCGCTTGGTTAAAGGTGGTAACGCGAAATAGCGCCATCAATGATTTAAGAAAAAATAAAAGACACCGTAACCATGTGGAAGCGGACAGCGTTCTTAATCATATAGAGGCTAAGCAGGATGCCGGGGCTTCGACCGAGAAAACGGTCGAGGTACGGATGATGGAGGAAGCGATCCTGCGGCATCTCGAAGAAATGAAGCCGGAATACCGAGCGATTATTCTGTATCGCTGGAAATACGGCATGTCGTACAAGGAAATCGCCGATTCGCTTGGCACCAGCGAAGACATCATCAGGCAGAGGCTCTTCAGGGCGAGGGAAAATATGCGCAAGGTGCTGCGCAAAGATTGGGAGGGCAGCGATGAAAGACGAAAAATTTGACGAGCTGTTCGACGAAGCATTTGAACGCGCCGTAAGCTCCGCATCGCCGGTTGACCCGAAATCCCGCCGGGCATCTTGGCAGCGCGTGCAGCAGCACCGTATGCAGCATACTTCAAGAAGACGCCGCAAGCGCATGGTCAGGTTGACCGGAGCCGCGGCCGGGCTGATCCTGGTTGGATCGGTTGTATTCTCGGAACCGGTACGGACGGGAGCATTGACGCCGATTTATCAAAAGTTGTACACATGGAGTACAGGCGAAATCGCGCTAACTACCGGAGAAAAGAAGCCGCTCCAAACCGAAGGCGCGTTGACCTCTCCTCCTCCGGAAGGCGTTCAAGAACCGATTTCGACTTCGGAAATCAGCGATTCCGAAGAACCGGTCATCACGGATTTCGTGACTACCGAGAGCCAACCGGCTACTTTGGAAGAAGTTCGCGAAAAACTGCCTTATACGATGCCGGAGTTTCCTCGAATTCCGGCTGATCTCAAGTTGGACAAAGTATATTTATCCGTTCCCGATGATGGTTCGAAGCCGGAAGGGTATACTCTTTTGTATCGGGGAGAAGGAAATCGCGAAGCTATGCTCAGTGTCCAACTATTGGAAGAAGAAGAAAATGGCACATACGGTTTCGGGCCCGGAGAGCTTAAGGAAGTTATATTGGATAACGGACTGGAAGCCCAATATGTGGGCAGGGAACACAATAGCCTGGTCCACACTATTCGCGGAAGGCTTGACATTATGGTCAGCGGGTCATTGACGGAAGAAGAGTTTCTTCAAATTGCCGGGCATATCGTGGACGGCGAATCTTAAGAACGTAAAGAATAATCGTACGAGGGATCGCATGATTTTAAATAAAAAGCTTCTTCCCGAGCGGGAGGAAGCTTTTTGCTGCGGATTGCGAGATGATTAGTTAGGCACGAATACGGTGCTGCTATACAGCGTACGACTTTCTTTATTGATTCCGTTGGATGCCCAATGGTCGGATTTGATTCGGTAATAATAACCTTTCGTTACGCTCGATGCGTAATTCAGGTTGTTATACGTAAGTCCCGAGCTTTTGGTCTGCGGGCTTCCGAATTCTATCCAATCGCTGCCTGTCCAACGTTCGAGGCCGGCCGTGACCCCGCTTTGCGAAGCGGAAGCCGAGCTTCTTGTTTGGGCGGAAATTTGCAGCGAAGAGCTGCCCGACATCGAAAGATTACTGTATGTCGAAACCAGATATTGGCTGGCCATTAAACTTGATGCGAAACCTTCGTAATACAAAGTCGGCGGCGGCGGCGAAGTAAGCGCGCCCGGCTCCGTCAAAGATTCATTTAACGATCTTTCCGGCAGTGCCGTAAAAACATTGTCCGTCATAGGTACCGATTCCGATGCTTGCCCGACCCCGGGAGCAGCGAACGATGCAGTGGCCAAAGCGATAGCAGGGATAGCTAAAAGCTTGAAAAAATGAGTTTTTTTGTTTGTGTTCATTTTTATTCCCCTTTTCGTATGTAAATGTGTTACATACGTATATAACGAAACAGGAACCAATTTGGTTCCTGTTTTCTCCATTTTATATTAATTTATTTTTAAAACTTCACGACTTGCTCATATTTTGCGTTCTCGACGGTACCATTCATAGATTTGCTGCGCATCTGAAGCCTTTAATCGGGAGACGCTGATCGAAGATCCGCCCGAGCCGCCGAGTAAATGGGCTTTGATATTAAGCATCTGCCCTTTTCGCTGCCAACGACTCCCCCCTACGCGGAAAGCTACGATATGCCGTTTCAGCGTGCAGTGGGTCTGTTTGGCGATCGCCCGATTGACGATTGTAAGGCGGTCTCCGTCCAAAGTGGCGCCGCTCGTGCGGAAGCTCCAGTAATCGAGTCCGAATACGATAGGAATCAGCAGCAATGACCACAACCCCATATGCGGGAAGAAATAGATCAAAACCGCAGCCAAGATGATCGTTACGATCAAACCAATTCGTACATAGCCAAAAATTGCGCGTTTCGGAGGCTTCAATTCCGCAGCGGCGAATGCAAACTGCGGAATCGTTTGCTCCAGTAAACTGGCGATCAGGGCCCGCGGGATAAAAGGATGCAAGGCCGGTGTCTCCTTCTCGCTTGAAGAAGAAACCACGTTGACCTCGACATGCGCGTAACCCAGAGCTTGCCGCAGCCAGCCTTCTCTGATCGTGACGGCCTGCACGCGGGAAGGGTCGAACAGGAATTGCTTGCGTTCAAGCAAGCCGTAGCGGACTGAAAGTCGCTCCCCGTCCCGGTACAGGGAAAATCCGGCAAATTTGACGATAAACAATGCCAGCGACAGCAACCAGGCTGCAATCAAGGCTACCGCAGCAATGATCAAGATGGCTTTAATGCCGGTAAAATAGGCTTGAGCATTGCTGACCAGTTGGTTGACCCAGCGGTCCGGCAGCAAATCGTCCGCGAAGGAAACGATGCCGGCAACGAAGGCGACGGCCAGACCGAGATTCATCTCGGTGAGGGCCGCCTGGAATAGGCGGCCGGGTCCGAGCCGGTAGAGCAACTCCGGCTCGCGTGTCTTCGGCCGAGCGTTGGCCGCGGCCGAAGGAGGTGGCGCCGCAGGCACGCCTTCAGCAGGGCGTGCCTGCGGCGCCAGCGAACCCGGCGGGGCGAAGCTGTCCGCCGCGCCGGGTTCGCCCGGAACGGCCGAATCGTGCGGCGCTCGATTCGGAAGCGGCGCTCCCTCTTCATCGGGAGCGCCGGAAGGAGCACCCTGTGCTCCTTCCGCTCCTTCCGGTCCCTTTAAGCGGACCGGAAGCTCGCTTGCGGCGTCCTTCTGCTCCAGGCCGCTTTCGCTTGGCGCGCTCCCTGCGGCCGCATCGTCGGCCTGATCGGGTACACTGATCGAGCGCTCGTTCAGCACGCGCTGAAGCCGCTCCGCTTCCTCGCGCCGAAGCACCGGCAGCACGGCATCTCCTTCGCTGCCGCCTGGTGTCTCGATCTTTAATTGCACGACGCCCAATAAGCGCTGGATCAGAGGCTGTTCTTGGCTCACAGAATGGATTCGCGAGTAATAGATAATTTTCTCACTACGTTGAACCAGGCCTTTACGAATCGTAATTCGATCCGATTCCTCCTCATACGTGAACCTTTTCCAACCAATGATCTCCATTGCTCCTGTCAGCAGAATCAATGCTAATGCCCCGCCCATCACCCAATACACGGTAGGCGGAAATTTACCGTTGGAGACGAACTGAATACCGAAGATAAACAGCAACGGAACCAGACTGCGAATCAGCTTGAGCATGGAAAAGGCGATATACAGCGGTGACATCCGCTTCGGGCCGCTCATTCTTCCGTCCTCCGAGCCAACTCCCCGATCGTTCGTTTCAAGCTTTCCGCTTCCTCGGCTTTGAGTCCGGCTATCGAGTGCGTGGTCGCCGCCGTCACGACCTTCAGTTCGGCCAATCCATACTTGCGAAGAATCGGGCCGCTCTCCAGCTTCACGTGCTGGACCTTGGTCATCGGAATCAGCGTCTCCGTGATAAAGAACAGTCCTTTGCGAATTTCGACTTCTTCCTCAAAGATCGCGAAGCCGAACCGGTTATAGCGAATCACAGGAACGCGGAACGTGGCGAAAATGAATATTAATGCAAACACCAACGTAACCAGCCCTCCGATCCACAAAGGCAGCCAGCTCCATTCGAAAATAACACCCATTACCGCAAGCGCACCCGCTATCAACAGCGGAAATATGTAGAAGCAGGCGCTTCCCAGGCGCGAAGCTGCAATCCAATCCGGATGCAGACGCCGGAAGCGTTCTTCGCCCCTTTGTTGCTTTTCTTCGTTCGATTCCATTATTTTCCCCTCCATGCCTTAAAGCGTAGCGATATTTCAGATCCAAGTCAATCAAGCGCTAGCGTTCATTGATCCGCCTCATTGGGGATACGCAAACAGGTGCGCTCAAGTTGCACGCGCAGAAAAAAGACCGCCGAATAATTTCGGCGGTCTCTATGTTGATTTTCCACTTTTTGGCCTAAATCGAGCTTGTGATTACGCGCCCGCTTCAGCCCTTTTCGCTGTCAAAGCTGTCGACATTGCGGCTTCAGCCTCCAACTCTTCATCCAGCAGCTCCGAGTCAGCCGCGGTCGATTCGCGTTCAGGCATACGATCTTCCTCAGGCAACGGCTTCAAGATCCGTACCCGCGAAATTCGCTTTTGCTCCGTCTCATCCACGATAAACGTACAACCCTCGTGATCGACGGATTGTCCTTTTTGCGGAGGCAGAGCCTCGATCCGAGCATACAGCCAGCCGCCTATGGTGTCATAGTCGTCAAAATCGAGTTCGAAACCGAATTGATCGTTTACATCTTCGATCAGCATCATGCCGTCAATCGAATAGCTAAACTCTCCGGCTTGCTCGAATTCAGGACGTTCTTCTTCGTCGAATTCGTCCTGAATTTCGCCTACGATCTCTTCCATGATATCTTCCAGCGTCACCAGCCCGGCCGTGCCACCATATTCATCGACCAGCATCGCGATTTGCGTTCGGCTGCGCTGCATCAGCTTCATCAGTTCGCTGATCCGGATCGATTCCGGCACAGCGATGATCGGACGAATTAGCTGATCATAGTCGGCACCGGGCGAACGCATCAGATCCTTGATATGGATAAAACCAATGATATGGTCTTTATCCTGTTCGCAGACCGGATATCGAGTTCGCATTCCGTCATAGGCAATTTCAAGATTATCCTCATGCGACAAATTCGTGTATAGGCAGATCATTTCCGTTCGCGGAATCATCACTTCGCGCGCCGTCGTATCGGCAAATTCGAAAATATTATCCACGAGCGCCATTTCCGTATTATCGATCAGCCCGTTTTTGTTGCTTTCCTTCACCAGAATCCGAATTTCTTCTTCGGTGTGCGCAGAATCCAGTTCGGAAGCGGGTTCGATCCGCAGAAGCTTCAGCAGACCGTTCGCCATTCCGTTCAAGACCCAGATAAACGGATACATCATTTTGTAGAAAAACACCATCGGAGCCGCTGCCGTCAACGCCACCGCTTCCGTTTTGCGGATCGCCATCGACTTCGGAGCCAACTCCCCGATCACAATATGCAGCATCGTGATGATGATGAAGGCGATCGCGACAGACGTTCCGTGAATCGCGACCTCGTTGTTCCAGCCGAAGCTATGGAACAGCGGGCGCAGGAACGACGCAACCGCCGGTTCCCCGATCCAACCCAGTCCAAGCGACGCCAGCGTAATCCCGAGCTGACAAGCCGACAGGTAAGCGTCGAGATTTTGCACCATGCTTCGGGCAAATCCCGCACGTTTACTTCCGCTTTCCGCCATCGTGGCAATCCGGCTTTCGCGCAACCGTACCATCGCGAATTCCGCCGCTACAAAAAATCCGTTCAAACCGACAAGCAGCACAACCATTAAAATACTTAACCAACCTGGCAAGGGGTCACTAGTCAATATACATCCCGTTTCCGCGCCGCTTACCAAGCGTTACGCTCTCGGAAAACGGGTCCACCTCCTTCGTTTTCCTAAATAATGTTGAATCTCCTTATCCGACGATTGTTTTCTTTGAGGTCCCTTGACCCAAGCTAGCAACTCCCCAATTTTGTTCACTCCGTTTCTGTTTTAGCTATAACTTTAATTATAATGGTAAGTTACCCCCAGCAAAATAGGAATGAAAGGTCAAAAAAGCCAAAAAACCGCCTTTAGGGCGGTTTAAAGTCGATCTTTTCTGTTCATTCTCACTTCTCGCGTTCTCGCACGGCCTCGCGCACGCTTTTACGGCTAATCTTTCGATTATTTATGCGCGATTAAGGTAAAAGTTTTCGGAATACCTTTATCGAAGCTATCGCCGGATAGGTTCGGTTCTTCATCCAGTCGATCGATCACAAGGTTGTTTTGAGCCACTGCCGTCACGATCTCCCCGAGATTCCATTTGCGCAGGAGAACCTTGGGCGGCTCGCCTTCCGCATATTTGGCAAAAGAAGCTTCTTGCTCGTCCAGTGACGTATCGAAATAATCGCCGTCTACCTTATGCTTGCGAATTTTCGCCGTCGTTCCGCGCGAAGAAATCAACTTCGTCGAAACCGGGTGGAAGTCGCGCAAGACGAAACGTCCACCGGGCGCAAGGAGGGTTTGAACGACTTTCATCAACGGAGTCAGATCCGTAAAGTAATGCAGAATGCCCATTTCGGCAAATACGATATCGAAGGTTCCGTTCAACGTCGTCGTATCGAACTTCAACACATCCGAAATTATATAATCCAGGGGCACGCCCGCCGCTTCGGCCAACTCCAGCGCATAACGCTGATTTCCGGGCGAAAAGTCAACGACCGCAACCGAAGCGCCAAGCAGAGCCAATGCCACTGCTTTGCTTCCGTTAGAGCCCATTACATTCATGATCCGTTTTCCTTTGGGATCGCCAATCGCTTCTCCCAGAACAGATAATGACTTTAACGGCTGCTTACTGATTCGGCTTGCCGCTTCGTCAGGTCTTCCGAAACGTTGAACCCAAGCCTCATAGGTTTCCTGGTTCCAGGCCTCTTCATTGAAAGGATGGGCCACATTTTGTTGTTCTTGATTGTTCATTTTCGACGTCCTTTCGATACAGCGCTCAGATCACTGAACGACACACTAATCCTGAACCAAAATAATTCCGCGTTCAATTACCGGAGCCAAATCGGCTTTCAGTAATCGAATCGCTTGAAGCACGCGCAGATTCGGCAAATATTGAAGATCCTCAAGCGTATGCACGTCAAAGCAGCCGTCTTCACCGTTCCAGAACGGAATAATCTGAAGCTGGACCTGCTGCCCGCTGCCGATGACAAGTTTGGTGACCTTCGACAATTCCTCCTCGGTCAACACGAGACGCTCGAAATACTCTCGTACTTCCGGGATCGGCCGGTCTCCTTCTTCGGCAATCGATATTTCACGCAGTGCATATTCTTGGACAAATACGCCTACGTCGAAACGCGGAGTTAACACATTTTGTTTGTACATCAATTCTTCGATCACTGCCAGCTTGAAGTTAAAGTCCGCGAATGAGACCCCCTTGACCCCATTTTTGGTACTTGGCATGCTATCGGCTTCGATCTGCGCAATCACCGCATTGGCTTGCCTTAGCGTCTCCGCAGCTTTCGCAGCCAGAGCGGTCTTCCGATGCTGTGCAACGGTCAAATCAAGTACGAGCCGCCGATCATTGGATCTGGCGATCTGAAGCAGCGGCTGGCGAAGCAACGGGTAATAGATGAAAGTGCTGATAAACTCATCCAATTGTTCGTCCGACCATTCCGTCATATACGGCGCCAGTGCATCCAACACAGGACGAATGCCGCGTTCAAGCACAGCAGCGCCCTCGCCCATGAAGGAGGAAGCCAGACTGAAATAAGCCTTGCCCTTATTTTCCTTGGATGGATCAAGCTTCAGATAGAAATTAATCAGCTGCGCAATCTCTTCCGTGTAGCGAGGATGATACCCAAGCATATAAATGTGAACATGGTTGCAAGCTGGATAGAATGTTCGAATCAACTCCGGAAGCAAGATAGCGGCATCCGAGCGAAGATCGTCGTCGTCCATGTAATGCGGATGGTTGAAATAAATTTCGAACAGTGCTGCGGCGGCGCGTGAAAGCCCGTGAAAAACCGGATCGCGCTGATCGGCACTTATCCCCTTCTCAATCCATGCTCGTAACAATCCAAGTATACATGCGTGTCTGGATCGCAGCTCGTCCCGAAGCGCGTAAGAGCTTTCGAGCGAGGCTTTGCGAAGCGCAAACAGCTCGGTCAATTTGGCTGTTTTTCGTGCGGCTGTTGCTTCTGTGAACGGTTCTTTTTCTAAAATATTCAGCATCGTGTCATAAAACCAGGCGCGTTCCTCGGCGGTTAGCAGGACGAACATCGACCATGCTTCGTTGATCCGTTCATCCACGCGCTTACGGTTCTCTTCCTCAAGCTCGAAATCGTCCACCCACTCGAAAGAAGCCTCGATTATTGCCCGACCTTCCGGTTCAGGTATGAATCCTTGCAAGCGACTAAGCAATTGCTGCGAGAGTTCCGAGGGCTCCTCGTCGGGATTTGCCCGAAGCAGGGCTTGGAGCTTGGTCATCGTATTTCCTCCCAGTACATATGTCCATTACGTAACAATTTTCGTTCCTATAATAGTAACATTTAGTTCACTCCCAGCACCAGTCCGGCTTTTTGAAATCCTTTCAAATTCTAATTAAATGTTGATCTATTTTTCTTATTCTTGGCGTTACGTTAACGATACCCCCTTTGCGGATCAGACCAAAGGCCTGCTTAATTGAAGTAGCGCTCATTAAAATGGTTGTTTCGTTATGTATGAGAGCAATATGTAAGACCTTGAGCCTATCTCTATCATAAGGCTTTCTGCGTTCTTTTCAAAGTGAAAGAGCCGGAATCGGCACATCCTTCTTGATAGACGCATCGATTACGGCTTTGGTTGGATTACGAATGCAGGAAGTTTACGAACAATCGGGACAACGTCGGAAATTCCCGGTATTGTTTCATAACGACCCGAATTTGCGAAGTCTTGACAGGTTCAAAGCGCAATACTCTGAGATGCCCTACAATGCCGCCTTTCGCAATAGTTTGCCATTCTTCGCCAATTCCCGCATCTCCACCTACTATTTTTGCAAACACTTCAAAAGCTTCAATCCGTTGCCCTGACGCTAAGTGTTCCCTTAATCCCAACGTATCGATCCACTGCGGCTGTTCCAGCGTCAACTCAATCCAAGGCTCAATGTCACTCTCTTCCGGTTGCCAGAACGCGAAAGTTTCGTTTGAATGAATCGAAAGGCCGGCTTCAACAGATGCTTGGCCGCTAGACGTTCGTAAGATCGCCTCCTGCATCAATAAAGTATCCTGAAGCTGCGAGATTCTCCGCCCCAGATCTTCCAGCGCCAAACGATCCGGCTTAGCGATACGTCCCTGCGCATCGGGCGGTACATTAAGCAGGAACGTCGCATTGCCGCCAACCGCATTCAGATAAATCTCGAACAATTCTTTGCCGTTGCGAACCTTCTCGTCTTCCTCTTTGTGATAGAACCAACCGGGACGGATCGACGTGTTCACTTCCGCGGGATACCAGACCCATTCGCCGTCATAAGCCGCGATGGCCTGCCTGCTCCCCAAGTCTTCTTCCATCGAGTTAAAAGAACGCGAGAACTCCCCGTCGTCGGCCTGCTGCGATTTCTCGGCTGTCTTTTCCGCATCGCGCAGCGGCGCAGGCACGACGCTCCATTCCTCATTACGCGTCTGTCCCGCTTCGTTGCCGACCCACCGAATATCCGGCCCGCATACGCTGATGACGCAACCCGGCTGCAAACGGCGAATCACTTCATAGTAACGCTCCCAGTTATAAAATTGCTTTTTTCCGCTCGGCCCTTCTCCGTTCGCCCCGTCCAGCCAGACGCATCCGATCTCGCCGTAATTCGTCAGCAGCTCCGTCAACTGATGAACATAGAAGTCGTCGTAAGCCTCGCCTTCTCCATAACTACTCTCTGTCCGATCCCAAGGAGAGAGGTAGATCCCGAACTTCAATCCGTATTTCCGGCAGGCTTCCGATACTCCCCGTACCAGATCACCGTTTCCATCGCGCCAAGGCGTGTAGGCAACGGTGTGCTTCGAGTATTCGCTAGGCCACAGGCAGAATCCATCATGATGTTTACAGGTTAAGATCACCGCCCGCATGCCGGAACCTGCAAGAATCGCCACCCATTCCTCTGCATCGAGCGACCGGGGATCGAAGATCGACAGGTCCTCATGGCCTTCGCCCCATTCGCGTCCGGTCATCGTGTTCATTCCGAAATGAATAAATCCATAGAACTCCAACCGCTGCCAAGCGAGTTGTCTTGCCGATGGAGCAACTTTAGCGATGTCGTGCAAGTTCACTACAGCACTTCCCTTCTTTATTAAAAGATTTCCTTCAAAATCATAACCGATCTGCCCAAAAGATGCGCGTATTCATCTATTTGTGCGCCCTCCTCTCCGGTTATACTATAAAGGAATTCGAATCTGAAGGAGGCGAATCATGGGGCACGAATCAAGTAAAGCGGCTGCGGTGCCTATCGAGGTCGATCTGTCCGTCAAGCATCAGACTTTCGAAGGTTGGGGAACGTCTCTCGCCTGGTGGGCCAATGTGCTGGGCGGTTGGAGCGAGGCGCGCAGGCGCGAGATTGTGGAAAAGCTATATTCTGCGGAATCGGGAATCGGCATGAATATCGCTCGCTACAACATTGGAGGCACCAAAGACACGGACGATCCTTATTTGGACTGCGGCAAGGCGATTTTATCTTTTCAAAACGAAGACGGAAGCTGGGATTGGTCGCGAGATGCGAATCAGCGGGAGATCGTAGAGTTGATTCGTGCCGTGACCGATGAACCGATCTTTGAAGCCTTTTCCAACTGCCCGCCCTGGTGGATGACACTTGCTTACGATCCGCAGCAGCCAGATAGTGCGCAAGGCGCAACGACAGGCGGTATCGATGGCGGAGATAACTTGAAGCCCGGGTCGGAACGCGAATTTGCCCGTTATCTGGTCGAGGTTGTCCGGCGTTTTCGAGATGAGTATGGGATTACGTTCCGTACGCTGGCTCCGTTCAACGAACCGGTCGCAGGCTGGTGGAAGCATCGGATTACGAAACAGGAAGGTGCACAGATTCGGCCCGAGCAGCAGCAAATCGTCATCCGCGAGACCGTTGAAGCGCTGCGGGAGGCCGGACTTTCGGATACCTCGCTCAGCGCGTCCGACGAATCGTTCGTTGAGATGGCGCTGAATACATGGAATGCTTTTTCCGCTGAGGTGAAGGCGCTGATCCCGCAGGTAAACACCCACACGTACAACGATCCAAGTTATGATCCGGAACCTTTCATGAAGGCGGTTACATCCGATGGGAAAAAGCTTTGGATGTCCGAAGTCGGATTTGAAAACGGAGCTCACCCGACAGTTGATCCGCGTTCGATGACGGGCGCAAAACGATTAGCTCAAGGGATCACCAAGGATTTGAAAATCATGCGCGCTGAAGCGTGGGTGTATTGGCAAGCCGTCGAAAGCAATGTCAGCACTTGGGGATTGGTCTTTGCTCCATTTGAACATAATCAATCAGAGTCTTACTCCATGTATAAGCAGTATTATGCACTCGGCAATTACAGCAAATTCATTCGTCCGGGAAGCATTATCGTTCATAACGACGGCGAAAAATCGCTTGCGGCGCTCGATCCTGCTGCAAATCGTCTGACGATCGTGACGTACAACGACGGTGATGCGGAGAAGGTACGCTACTCTTATCAATTGCAAGGACTTGCTTCGTTCGACAATGGTACATCGCTTCAAGCACGCGTATACCGGACGAGCGCTGAAGAAAATCTGGCGGAGCTGGAGTCTATAACGCTGGAAAAGGGGAGCTTTACGGCCGAGGCTATTCCGGGATCTGTGACCACGTATGTGATCGGCCAGGTGGCAGCAACCACATAACCAAAAAGACCTTCTCCGCACCGTAGGTGTCGGAAAAGGTCTTTATTTATTGCGATTCATGGGTCATCAAGCCTCGCTTTGTTATTGGCGGATTGGATTTGCTTACGAGTCGAACCGTTCACTTATTGTCCGGCAAAAAAGGCTTCGTTGCCCGAATAGAAGTATCCGGTCGTGTCGCTGAATACCACATAGTCGATGCAATTCAGGGGGACGACGGTACGCTGTCCATATTCGATGCTCAATACGACATGGTCGCTACCCGCCGCTTCAAGTCGTCCTTCAACCGAAGTTGCGGCGAAGCCGATATTCATTCCGGGTACGATGTAAAAAGTGCCTGTGCGTCCCAGGTTGTTTTGCAAAGTGGAGATCACGTTAGGCTGCTCGTAGTTGGTTTGCGGAATGGACGCTTCGATCATCGGCGACCCCGATCTAGCCAACGGTTTACGGAACCCTCCCCCGCTTCTTGTTGCCATGCCGTTCATGCCGCTGCTAATCCGATAAGTCACGGGTGAATAGGAATATTCCATATAAATCCCTCCTCGTTTTTTGCGCGGATGCCCGCGAATGGATAAAGATACGTTCACGTCCGCCCGGCTGTATCGTCCGTTTAGAGAAGGTAGGATTGCGATTAAAGTACAATTCATGCTTTATATCCTTACTATTACCCGAGAGATGTAAAGGGCAAACCTTATTTTTACATCGAATATGGCAAAAAAGTGAAGGAGAGGGAGCTACAAGTGGCGCTTCGGAAGAAATTACAAGCATAGGCTTCCGAAGTGCATTTCTTCGAAATGCTTCACAATCGGCTGTCTCGCTCATAAAGTTTGCGACTTTACGAGCTCAAAGGCGTCAACATAAAACTGAATGTTACCGCAGGTTTTCTTCGAAATCCTATATTTCACCGAATTTCTCCCTCCGCTAGTTGTAGTAGGAGGAATAGAAAAACAAAAATATAAAACTTAAAACGATTAAAGGCCTGCGCAAGGTACGCAGGCCGTTTTGGTACGTAAGGTTCATTCTTTATTACTCGGCGTAAATCATTTTCCGCGTCATTCCGCCGTCCAGGACCAGTTCGGCTCCGGTTAGGAAGGTGTTGTCGGGGTGGGTGATGTATAGGCAGGCACGGGCGACATCTTCAGGGGTGCCGACTCGGCCGATCGGGTGTTGGTCGTGATCTTCTTTGCGGAGTTTGTCGTATTCTTTGGTTTCGATCCAGCCTGGGCTTATGCAGTTGACTTGAATGCCGTCTCCGCCAAGCGAAATGGCTAACGAATGCGTTAGGGCGAGGATGGCTCCCTTGGATGCGGCATAGGCTTCGAAGTTCGGTTCGGACATGTGGGCGCGCGTCGAGCATAAGTTTACGACGGAGCCTTTTCCGTGCTTGCGAATATGCAAAGCGGCTTCCCGGGTTGCGAGGAACGTGCCGCGGACATTCGTATTCATGACATCGTCCCATTCTTTGACGGTCAACTCATATGGAGACTTCCAAATCCCGAATCCCGCATTGTTGATCAAGATGTCGATCTGTCCGAAGGCTTCGATCGTTTCTCGCATCAGCTGCGTGATATCCGATTCATTGGAGACATCGCATGGAATGAAGATCGCTTCTCCGCCCGAATTGCGGATTTCCGCAGCTGCTGCGGCTCCTTCGGGTTCTTGCGTATCGGCAAGCACGACACACGCTCCTTTTTCAGCATAACTTTTAGCGACAGCTTTTCCGATTCCTTGAGCGGCGCCGGTTACGATCACCGTCATCGATTCAAAACTCATCTTCTTGTCAGCTCCCTTCCCATTCTCACTGCTCTATTATTACCCAAATGACTTATTGAAGGAAACCAAAGCAAAAAGCCCTTCGCGGGGTGAGGCGAAAGACTTGATGTCCGGCAAGCGGATTTATTATGTGATTAAATTCACTTAATGGGGTGCAAATACTTCTTCTGCACATCCAGATGTCGGCATTACGCGTAGTACATGTTCAGCAGTTGGTTTGTTTCTGCGCTTTCGTTCTCTTCGTTGTTCAGCAATCCTTGTTCAGCCCAGCAAGCCAAGCATTGTTCTTCGGTTTCACACAAGTGAGCGTCTTCGCAGTTATAGCAGAGGTTCAAGTAGTTACGAGTCAGTTGGCTAGTTGCAGTGGTCATGTGGATCACTCCTCGATTTAATTTAAGTTTAGGGTTGTGTGAGTTATCGTTTTGTTTTGTTGCATTCTTTATATTTAAAAAATAACAGATTTTTCGCAAATATAATGTGATTTTTTTCACATTATCTAAAGAAATTTAAAACTTCCTGTTCGGGTGTGGCTGAGGCTGAAGTGCGGGCGCTGCGGGAGAAATTCGTTCAAGACGCTGTCTCACCCGGAAAGTTGAATTGGATTTGAATAAGGAATCTTTCCGGGTTCAAAGGCGTCTTTCACTGAATTTCTCCCTCCGCTTCTCCCTTCGCTTTTTATAATAAAAGACAAGTGCGAAATGTAGAATAAGTGCGCTCATGCAATTTTATTGCATATCGACTGCTTATTTAATAATGGCAAAAAAAATAAAAAGGTTGCCCTATTAAGGACAACCCCAACCCCTTTAGAAAATCCCTTTCTGGAATGAAGCTTATAGCGGAGGGGAAAATTCAGTGAAAGACGCCTTTGAACTTGTAAAGCCGAAGGCTTTATAAGCGAGACAGCGTCTTGAACGAATTTTCCCCGCAGCGCCCAAACTTCCTCCAACGAACAGGATTTTCTTAAATTACCTGCCATGTAATGCCGCCGTCCAATGTTTGCAAAAGCAGAGAACGTCTAAGTTCGGTTTTGCCGATCAAGATCCAGCCGACTTGATCGGTGACGAATTGGACCTGGAAGATCTCGGGGTACTTCTCCATGTTTTCGGCAAGCTTGTCGCTCTCGGGAAGCACTTTCCAATTTTGACCGCCGTCGGTCGTGCGGTAGAACTTCGATCCGATGGGCATCCAACCGTTTGAACGGTCAATGAAGACCGGCGCGATTTGTAAATTCAGCGATTCTTGAGCAGGCAAGGTGAATGGGACATGCTTCCATCCAATTCCGCCATTTTGAGTAAAGTAGCCGTGATATTGGACGCTATCCCGCTGTTTACAGCCGACCGGAACCCAAGAGCCTGTGCCGTTTTCGTAGGTTTGTGGCTTACCGCTCACATAGGCGTCGCAGGTGCCGATCGGATTGTCTCCTGCGAAAAATGAGGTTGACTTAATCCAGTTCCGGCCTCCGTCTGCGGTTCGGTACAATGACGGACGGCCCAGTTCCAGCATGGTCGCATAGCCACTGCTATTCGAGTCGAATTGGATACCGGACAGATAGCCAATTTCCGGCAGCGGGTTTTCCGAGCCGCTGGGTTGACTGCCGCTAGCCGTGCGCATAATGGGTGTCCAGCTTTCTCCGCCATCCAGCGTGCGGTAAAGCGTCTTGTCCTCGCGACCCGCATTAACGGAACTTTTGGTCGTCAATAGCCAACCGCGATCGTTATCCTTAAAATAAAAAGCAGCAGGCAACTCGTCGGTACGTCCCAACGTCGCGAGGGCCCAGTTCTCTCCGCCGTCAGATGTACGCAGAACGAGCGTTTCATCCGCGATTCCTGCACTGCGTACAATCCAACCATGCTTTGTATCGGTGAAGAAGACTTCTTTTCCGTATTCGGGCACATTAGAGAACGTAACTTGCTCGGAAGGCGACAACGGCGTCCAGTTCTTCCCGTTGTTCTCGGTCAGATACATGCGAAGCGCGCTTCGCGTCAGTCCCCATGCCATGCCGATCTTCCCGTCGAACAGGTGCATCTCGGTTAACCGGGTCTGCACCACGTATTCGTCATATTGATTGGCGCTGCCGCCCTCTTCGGGTTCGACAAGCGTAATTTCCTGGCCTCCATCGTCATCGGCCGTATTCGTCTGCACTGTTGGTTCGGATGCCGCGTCTTCTGTCGAAGATTCGCTCGTACACCCGGCCAGCACAATCAGCATAGCAAGCAGAGGCAGCAACACCTTTTGCCTGATCCGCATTGCAGCCGCCCCCTTTGAGTTTCGAATAATGTCGCACGGAGCGCAATTCCTTCGTCATTATAGCATAAAAGACCATAGGCGTAGCAACTTGTGCGCCACTCAGCCCAACCATAGGTAGATCGGCACGAACAGCAATGAGGTGACAATGCCCGCAAGCCCCATGCCAAGCGCGCTGAAGCTGCCTGCCGTTTCCGATTCCTGCAAGCTGCGCGCCGTACCGAATCCGTGCGCCGCGCTCCCCATCGCCAACCCGAACGAGACAGGATCGCGGAGACCGATTCGATATAAAAAGGCTGGACCCAGCACGCCCCCGAGCACGCCCGTTACGACGCTAAACATTACGGATAGCTCCGGCGTTCCGCCAAGCGATCTCGAAATTTCAATACCGATCGGCGAGCTGACCGATTTGGGTAAAATGCTGAGCAGCACCTCATGCGAGCCGCGAGTCACGTATACGAGCAGTCCTGCGCTGACGATGCCTGTAATCGAGCCCGCCAGAACAGAAATCGAGATCGTCTTAAGCCGCTCTCGAATCAATTTGCGATGCTTATAAATGGGGACGCCGAGCGCAACCGTCGCAGGACCGAGCAGACTCGTCAATAGCCCGACCTCGCCTTGAAAATCAGCGATCGGAAAGCGCAGCAAGCCCAGAATGATCAGGATGATCGCGCTGCTGCTCAGAATCGGATGCAGCCACGGCAGTTTGGTCTGGATGCCTCTTGCGAGAGCATAAGCTCCGATGGTTAGGGTTAGGCCAAAAAGCGGATCATGCAGAAAGCTTTGCATCTTGAGACGCCTCCTTCTGCTTCGGCTGTGTCTTCTTGGCTACCATTCCGGTCACCCACAAGACAGCGAAGGTGCTTCCTACCACACCGACCACGATCGACACGGCATTATTACCGAGAAACGGCATAAGTGCCGCAGCCCCAATCACATAAGGAATGAAAAAGAGCAACAAATGCCCCGTTAACAAATTTGCCGACTGCTCGACCCATTCCAACTTCACGACTTTTCCAAATAACGCAGCCAAAAATAACAACAAACCCATGACGTTGCCCGGTAAGGGAAGATGCAACGCATCGTGCAGCAGCACGCCGGCCAGGCTGAATCCGAGTAGGATTGCAAATCCGCGCATAATCGTTCAACCTCTTTTCCGCCGGTTCACCGCAGTAAGCCCGGATACTTGTTTAAACATTTTATTATTATAGCAAAACTCGACAGAATTCGCGCAAAGACATTTGCCACAATTCCGTGACATGTTGCTTGTTAGCGTGTAAACTGGTTACAAAGTTGAGAGGTTCTTTTTATTCCTCCTATCCCATATCCTGAAGAAATGGAGTGATTTGGACATGACTACCCTATCCTCGCGTTCCCGCCGTGTCGTCGTGATTGGCACGGGCGACGTAGGAGCAACCACCGCTTATACCCTGCTGCTGAGGCAGCGCATGACTGAACTCGTTTTGATCGATGTGAACAAAGAATTGGCGCTCGGCCAAGCGCTGGACATGAATCACGGCCTGCCTTTCGTCGGCGGCGTGAAAGTGTGGGCCGGCGATTATTCCGACTGCAAAGACGCGGCCGTGATTATTATCGCGGCAGGCGCAGCCCAACGTCCGGGCGAGACGCGTATCGATCTGCTCAACCGCAACGCCGGCATTTTCGACCAAATCATCGGCAACATCGTGAAGTACAACGATAACGGGATCATTCTCGTCGCGACGAATCCGGTGGATATTCTTTCGTACGTGTCGTACAAAAAGAGCGGTTGGCCGGCCCATCGCGTTATCGGTTCGGGCACGCTGCTCGATAGCGCTCGCTTCCGTTATCTGATTGGCAAAGAAAAACACCTCGATCCACGCAGCATTCACGCGCATATCATCGGTGAGCACGGCGATTCCGAGCTTCCGGTATGGAGCATGGCGAACGTGGCCGGCGCTGCGCTGGACCTGTCGGAAAGCACGCAGGACGAAATCTTCGACAACACGAAAAACGCGGCCTACGCCATCATCAACGCGAAGGGTTCGACCTACTATGCGATCGCGCTTGCGCTTGACCGGATCGTCACCGCGATCTTGCAAAACGAAAGCTCTGTTCTCAATGTCTCGACCTTGCTGGATAACTATCATGGCATTTCCGACGTCTATCTCGGTCTGCCTTGCGTGGTTGACAGCACCGGCGTTCGCGAGCATCTGGAGATTCCAATGAACGACAAAGAGCTTGAGTTGCTGAACGCGTCGGCCAACAAGCTGAAATCGGAAATCGCCAAAGTCAATCTGTAAAAAGTTTTTTGTATGTAAAAAGACCCCGCGTTCTCTATGGAGAATACGGGGTCTTCGCTATTTTTTCAAAAGACAACAGCTTAAGCTTTATACCCGAACGATCTCTGCACGCAACAATCGGCCGGAAGCGGCATCGCAAACAAATTCACTTTCTTCGATCCAAACCAGTGAAGCTTGCTCTATTCCGTTTGTGCGACTTCCAGTTCGCACATAGTAAGGCAGCAACCGAATATGCCTTTTAAGCTTCTCCCAAGCTTCGCTCTCCGCTAATCTTGGCTTGTACAAAGTTTCGGCGAAACGTTCAGGACGCAAGCGGCGAAAATGCAGTTCATCCGAAGCGGCCGCGAGCTTTCCGCTCCGACGCTCCACATACAAATCCAGGCAAGCCCCAAGCACAGGAAGGCCGTTCACCAACCGATACACGCGAACATGGGCAAAACCGCCATTTGCAGCCCGAAACGAAGACCTTTGCCTGCCTGCGAGAAAAGCCCAGCGATAAGCGCGCGGTTTCGTGGAGCGCAGCAGATAATCCAGCACGGCGCTTCGCGCACGCCTTAATTCATCTCGGTCCAGCGGCTCGGGTCTTCTGGAATCGGAAACAGGAATGCGTCCTTGCAAGGGGCGGATTGGCGCCGAAGCGCTTCGTTTGGCCGAGCTTCCTCCGCGCAAGTCAATCCATTCCCAAGGCCCGAGTTTTTCACCGTGCAGCACACGCTTTCCGCTTTGATCATAGAGTCTTGGAGGAAAAAGGTAAAAAGGGATCACGGCAGATACATCCAACGCATAGGCACTTCGAATGCATGAAGCGTCCTCCGGTGCCTGAATCAACGTTGGAGGTCGATCCATAGGCTCGGATTCGAACTGACAAGGCGCCCAGTCTGTTTGCAAATCGCTGAGTTCCCCGGAAGTTTTCATTCGGATAAACAATCGAGGGCCGCGGTAAAACGGAATCCCGCGATGATGCCGGGCATACTCCAAAAGCATTTCGTCATGATCCAACTCGACGGCGCGAATCGGCAGCAAATATTCCGGATTGATGTCGCTTCTCACGCGTGCAAGATGTTCCTGCGCCAGCGCCGCATAATGCGAACTTTCTTCGTCCGACAAAACGCGGATGCCGCCGAAGCCTTCTTTTCGAACTCCTGATAGCGATTCATGGTTGTTAGGTCTGGTCAAAGGCTTCTCCCCCTCTACCTATTAGTAAGGCAGGCCGTCGTCTCCGGGTTCTTCGCGTCGTTCAAGCAGACGTTTCGCCACGGTCTCGAAGTCTTCCGGCTGAAGCAGCTCGATCGGGGAATGGCCTTTGTCGAACACGAAAGATTCGCCTTCCAAAATAACCGCATACCGTCCGTTTAGACGTGTAATATGCACCCCGTAACCGAAGTCGGCCAGCAGTCCCTTAATCTGGGAATTTCCGAGCTTAAAACGAACCTCGATGTCCGGCTGGAATTCCGTGATCCGCTCCGCCGCTTCCATGACCTGCTCCGGTTCCCATTTTTGCTGGATATCGCGCTTATCGCTGGCTGTCCATAGTTCCAGATCATGTTCTTCGCGCTGACGCTCTTCGCTTGTTTCGTCCGGCCACTTTTCTTCCACGTAAGTCTGCACGAATTCCATGACGCGTTCGTTCACGATCTCCGGCATGGACTGCTCATACACGACGAATTTTAAAAAGTCTTCAAAATAGCGAGCATGCGAAGGTTGGTGGATCTTCAGTTCCCAATCTTCCGTCATTCCGGCTTCGGGCATATGCGGATACATGATCGACTTGATGCTTTTCGTACTGATCGCCATCTCCACTTCGTCGATCAGGTTCTGTTCGTCCGAAATACGCGCGATCTTGTTCTCGAAGTCGCATTTCATGACGAAAATGAACGGATCATCGGAATGAGTCGGCATTTTGGCACGCGTCAGCACCAATGCGCCTCCGCGAACCGATCCGGTATCCAGATAGTTTCGCACCAGATCATCGCAGGCATTTTTGAAATCTTCTTTGCCATCCGCGGTCCGCATCCGATTGAACATATTGAAGTTCGGATTGCTGTCCAGCTCATAGCCCGGTTCGACGATAAACGTACCGATTTTAGTCGGCGCCTGCTCGGTCAGCGGGTTCTTTTCCACTTTCCGTTTTGCGATCCGCGAGAATTCGCTGTCGAGGAACTTTTTCACGGGACTGTCTTCGTAATCGTAATCGTCCATGGTCTGGTAATGCTTGTATCCTCTCGCCCCCTGGCCTTCCCGGCCCTCCACCTGGATGACGAAAAACGATAAAAATTCAATGTCAAAACGCATATTTCTTTAAACCCCTTCTGCCTCCGATCTACGCCGGACGTACTCGGAAAGCGGTAATGGCTGCCCTATCATGCTCATCACTTTCTAGCAGCAAATTGCCTGTCTGCCTACGATAGCACGACCGCCGAAAATGAACAATCGCATACGGAAAATTCGTCGAAAGATAAAAAAACGCGGCCTGCCGATATCGACACGGGCCGCGTTGCTTGTCAGAGCCGCTTTATTTTCCTTGACGCTGCTGCATGAATTCCAATCCTTTTTGCAGCAGCTCTTTCATGGAACCGAACTGCGTGTTGGCATTGACTTTTTCGTCCAATTCCTGCGGAGGAACGTTTTGCAGCGCGTTGGGGTCGCTGCCGCCGATGCCGAATTTCTGGAGCATCTCCGCGGCGGACTTGAACGGCGTGTACTTTTGCAAAAATTCCGAATTGAGCAGTTGGTCTAGCGGAAGCTTTTGCAGAATTTCGTTAAGCGGAAGTTTATTGGCCATTTCGCTTAATCCGCTTAGATCCCCCTGCTTCAACTTATTGAACGCATCTCCCAAACCTCCAAGATTAAAACCCATGCTTAACGCCTCCTTTTCGAATATGCACTACTGGTTTTTACCCGAACTGCCCGGTAGCTTAACATCCAATCGGCTCATCGCTTCTTCCTTTTCCCGATTTGAGACGTGGGTGTACACCGTTGTCGTCTGGATCGAGGAGTGGCCGAGCATTTCCTGTACCGTCCGCAAATCCGCGCCTCTGCGCAGCAGCATCGTGGCGAACGAGTGGCGCAGTTTGTGGCTGGAATACGGAATCCGTTGATGCGGTTCCAAGTCCTGTTGAAAACGATCGAACGTGTCGGCGGCCAACTGTTGGATCGCGCGAATCGACATCCGGCGTCCTTTTTGCGAAACGAAGAGCGCTTCCTCGCGATCCGTCCACGGGGACAAACGCTGATTGATCGCTTCTTCCAGTACGTTCATGACCGCTTCAGGGACAGGCAGCGTGCGCCATTTCCGCCCTTTGCCGAAGACTTGAAGACTCCGTCGCTCCGCATTGTAATGGGACACGTTCAGCGCATGCACTTCGCCGACCCGCAGCCCCATATAAGCCATCAGCAAAAAGATCGCCAGGTTGCGTTCCCGGTACTTGCCGTCGACCGCTTCCAAAAACTCTCCGATCTGGCGTTCATCCATATAGACGGGCGCGCGGTTTTTTTCCGTTTTCGCTTTTTTGATCCCGATCGCCGGGTTCTGTTCAAGCAGTTCCAGTTCGATCATTGCTTTATAAAAGCAGTGGACGGCGGCGTGCTTGCGGTTCCGCGTCGCGTCTCCCGATCCGCTGCGTCTGGCATTGGAAAGGAACGACATGACATGGATTTTCTTCACCGCATCCAGTTCTTTTCCGCTTAACCCCAACAAAAACTGTCGCACATCGCTCAAGTAATTTTTTTGCGTGTAATCCGTATATCCCGCGTCCTGCATCCAAATGAGAAATGCTTCCAGATACTCGGCATAATCCTCAAGTTCCTCGTCGTCGGGAATCCGAATAGTCGCCATTTCCTGCATCGCTCCGCTTCTGCTTGTTCAACAAGTTTTTTCTATATATTGTGGACTATCGAATATGTAAGGCGCAAGCCCTGAAGAAGTTTTATTGAACAAATACGCAACAATACATGAATCATAGGCGTTCAATAGAATATGGTAAAAAGCGGAAAGAAAAAGGAGTGAATACAATGCAAGTGGATAGGGGACCCTGGTCGACGTTAATTTTGTTGTTTATTTCGTTATTGAGCATCTTTTTCAATTAGTAAACATATTTATTGTTATGTAACTTTTTTTTGAGCGAATGATTTTTACGTTGATCGAGAGGAGCATTCACAGATGAACATATACGGAAAATTGACTTCGCCGCTATTGATCGTCTCATTGACGTTACCTATGCTCTTTTTACCTGCTGCCTCGGCCGCTCCGGTCACTTCATACCGCGATGCCACACTCTCCGAAACGAATACGATCCCGGCAATCAAGCCGCTTTGGAGCGTGGAGACAGAGCAGGTCGGTCAAGCTTTTCCCGCAACGGGCTCCGGCAATAACGTAATTTACGTACACAAGAATAAACTGCGTGCCGTTAACGCCGCTACAGGGAAAACACATTGGTCCTCTTCGTTCCTTCCTTCGTCCGAACTCATCAAAGGAAACGGGACTCTATATTTTATTGATCAAAAAGGAACCCTGGTGAGCTTGAATGCCAAGACCGGCAAAACAGCTTGGAAAACGAATACGGGGATGCCGGCCTCCAATGCGTCTTTTACGATCCAGCTTGTCGGAGGAACCCTCTATGCAGGTGGACCTCTTGCTTTTCAAGCCTACGATCCGGTTAACGGGAAACGCCTGTGGAAACAAAAAACAGAAAGCGAGTACGGCGGACCCACTATCCAAGGACTTTATAACGGCGTGCTTGTTGCTTCAATGACGGTCAGCGGAGCGCTCACGATTGATCAGTACAGTGCATACAACCCGAAGACAGGAAAAAAACTCTGGGAAAGCGGCGGAAATAACGGTCCGGTGTTAGCCTCCCGCAACGGATATCTGTATGTGCGCGATCAGTACCCGATGAGCAGTCCGGACCATGCGCTGGTGTTGAACATTTACGAAGGCAAAGGCGATTTTCTGGCAGGTCCTTACCTGAATCGTTTTTTCGTGCAAAAAGATCTTCAATTCCAATCCGTCCCTCTTAACGGAAAAACGAGTGAGAGCTATGATATCCCGCCTAATCCCGTTTCGAGGCTCGACTTGATCGAAAACAATGCCTATGTCGGGATCAGCGACGGCAAATTCTATATGATCGACATCCCTTCCGGCAAGACGCTTGGAGTTGTCGGTACGGGCGCGCGCGTTTATGAGCAGACGCTGGTCATCGGCAATGCGATCGTCGTGCAAACGGAAGACCGCTTAATTGCCGTGACGCAACCGCTCATAAACAAGAAGAGATGAATTTTTACAAACATTGTGTTTCGCAAAATTAAATTTTGTGGTATATAAAAAAGAGGGCTGCTTCAATATGTACATATGCCCGCCGAAGCGTAATACGGTTTCCCAAAATTTGCGAGGGCGCGTCGACGCGCCCGGAAGGAGCTCTACTCTTATGACAGATGCAAAGAAACCCGTACTCGAACCCGCAGCACAGAAATTCGCCGACGACAATGCAAAGCCGCCCTTCTTGTCCGATCTTGGCCCGGAAAAAGGACGCGAAACGGTCGACGAAGTTCAATCCGGCGATATTTTCAAACCGGAAGTGGACGTGGAAGACAAAACGATTACCGGCGGCCCGAAAGGCGAAGTCTCGATCCGCGTGCTTCGTCCGAAAGGTTCGACCGGTCCTCTTCCCGTGCTCCTTTATATTCATGGTGCAGGCTGGGTATTCGGCAACGCACATACGCATGACCGTTTGATTCGCGAGCTGGCAGTCGGTTCGGAAGTAGCTGTCGTCTTCCCGAACTACAGCCTTTCTCCCGAAAATAAATATCCGGTCGCGATCGAAGAAATCTATGCGACATTGGAATGGATTGCAGCTCAGGGCAAAGCCGAAGGCTTTGATACGACCAAGCTGTTCGTCGGCGGCGACAGCGTAGGCGGCAACATGACGGCAGCGATCACGCTGATGGCCAAAGAACGCAGCGGTCCGAAAATCGCGAAGCAGCTGCTGTTCTACCCAGTGACGGATGCTTCGTTCGAAACGGAATCGTATAACCAGTTCGCGGAAGGCTATTTCTTGATGAAGGAAGGCATGAAGTGGTTCTGGGACCAGTACACGACCGATCCGGCGGAGCGCGATCAGATCACGGCCTCCCCGCTGCGCGCGACGACCGAACAGCTTCAGGGATTGCCCGAGGCGCTGGTCATTACGGGCGAAGCCGACGTCCTGCGCGACGAAGGCGAAGCGTATGCGAATAAGCTGCGCGAAGCGGGAGTTCCGGTCACGGCTGTTCGTTTCCAGGGGATTATTCACGATTTCGTGATGCTGAACGTGCTGGCTGAGACGAATGCTAAAAAAGGCGCTTTGCTTCTGGCGAATGCTTGGTTGAAAGGGTAAATCCTGTTTGTAAAAGAAGCATAAAGCGCGCTGCGGGGGAAATTCGTTCAAGACGCTGTCTCACTCATAAAGCCTCCGGCTTTATTCGTTCAAAGGCGTCTTTCGCTGAATTTCCCCCTCCGCTTAGATGCTTCGTTTAAATACTAGATTTTGGTGTAATGAGCTCTGGTGACAGAGCTTTTTTTGTTTCAATGGAATGTGACGAAGCCCATCGCTTTTTTGGCGGCTAAAAGTGTTTTGTTTGCTTCTTCATTCGCTTTCCGTGCTCCGCGTTTTAAAATTTCATCCAGTTCGGGCGAATTCACGATCTCGTGGAAACGTTGCTGGATCGGTTGTAGTTTGGCGATTACGACTTCGGCTAGTTCTTTTTTGAAAGCTCCGTACCCTTGTCCGTCGAAGCGGCGTTCTACGTCTTCGGTGGATACTTCGGCGAATAGGGAATACAGCTCGATCAAGTTGCTGACGGCGGGTTTGGACTCCCAATCGTAGCGTACCTGACCGTCCGAATCGGTCACGGCGCGGGAGAATTTTTTGCGAATCGCGGCAGGCTCGTCCAACATCAGAATATAGCTGGCTTGATTCGGGTTGCTTTTGCTCATCTTTTTGTGCGGATCATCCAGTCCCATCACTCGGCAGCCGATGTCCTGGACGATCGCTTCAGGGACGGTGAACGTTTTGCCGAAGCGGCTGTTGAAGCGGTTAGCCAAGTCGCGCGTCAGCTCCAAATGCTGCGTCTGGTCTTCGCCTACAGGGACATGGGTCGCTTGGTAGAGCAGAATATCCGAAGCCATCAGAGCGGGATATGTGAACAACGATGCGCTGACGCCTTCTTTTCCGTCCGACTTCTCCTTGAACTGCGTCATCCGATTCAACTCGCCGAAATGCGCCTGAGTCTCCATGATCCATCCCAGCTCGGCATGTGCGGGCACTTGCGATTGCAGGAAGATCGTCGCTTTTTCCGGATCGATGCCTGCCGCTATATAATACGCCGCAATCTCGCGCGAACGTTGATGCAGCTCTTTCGGATCTTGGGCGACGGTTACGGCGTGAAGATCCGGCACGAAAAAGAAACTTTCGAATTCATGCTGAAACTTCACGAACTGACTGAGCGCGCCTGCGTAGCCTCCGATGTTCAGGTCGCCGCTCGGCTTGATGCCTGATAAAATACGTTTGCTTGTACTCATTTCCATTCTCTCCTTGAATTCAATTGAACAATTACCCGATAAGAAACGCAAAAAAGACACTCCATCCCTGTTAAAGGGACGAAGTGCCTGTATACGCTCCGCGGTACCACCCGAAATTCAGCCCGAACGGACTGCTCTTGGACCCGTCAAGACGACTAACGGGGTTCCCCGAGATAACGGAGGGAAGCCGTCAGCGCCTACTGACCGCAGATCACGGGGTTCAGACCGAAGCGAATGGACCCATTCACCGAACGTCGTCATGCCGGACCTTGCACCAATCGCCGGCTCACTGAGATGACTCTCGTTTAGGTTACTCTCTCCATTCTTAGCTTTTGTTATGGGTAGTTATTGTAGGCAAGTGTACGCGATTTATTGGGAAAAAGCAACCTTCTGTAATGTGAGCAAGGTTTGTTTATTGAAGCGTAATCTCTTTGCTCCATGTCACTTCTTGCCCGACGTCATTAGCGAAGAGGAATGAAATCTCACCCGCTTCTCCTTTTTGGATATTGGGATACAGGAAACCGGAAAATTGTCCGTCGCCGCTGATGTAAAAGCCTTCTCCTCCGCTCGCTCCATTTTCACGCGCTTGCTCATACGTGGTGACGATAGCCTCTCTTTCGCCTTTCCACTGCATTTCGCTCAGCGCATAACCTTCCGGAATCTTTTTGAAAGAGAAGGTCAAGCCTCCGCTCTCAATCGGCATCTCTGTCTGATCGAGTACAACTAAGACTTGTGAATCCTCCGTCTTCTGATCGTCAGTCGTATCAGGCTTGTGAACAGGTTCTGTAGTCGGAGACGTCTCAGTCGATGGTGCCGTAGCCGCAGGCTGCTCTGGCGTCTCACCGGTTAACGTTGTATTCTGTCCGCAAGCACTTAAAATCAGCATTCCAGCAATCAAGGTACAGCTCAGTAACCAAGCATGTCTATTCATGATCGTCCCTCTTTCCTTCAACGGATAAAGCTTCACGCAATGTAAAACGAAAAGCGACACCTTTCTCTGTATTTACCGCATCGTAGACACTTCCGTGCAGTTCCAAAATATGTTTCACAATAGCCAATCCCAACCCGGTTCCGCCAGAGCGACGATCCCGGGAACGTTCCGCTCTGTAAAATTGCTCCCAGATCCGCTCCAGGTCCGCCTGCGGAATTGGATCACCGTCGTTTTCGATCACAATCTCTGCAAATTCGCCATTCAAACGCTGCAACGAAATTCGGATCTCCCCCGCCTCGCGCGCATGCCGGACCGCATTGCTGAGCAGATTGATCAGTACCTGATCGATTCTGCGCGGATCGGCAATCACCTGAAGCTGCGACTCGCCGAGCAGACGAACGTTCAGACGCCGGTTTGCAATCTGTTCCGTCAACGAATCCAGCAGCGAGCGCACATGAACAGCGATGTCGAGACTTTCCGTTTTGAGCTTGATTGCTTTGGCTTCGAAACGGGAGAGTTGAAGCATGTCCATAATCAGGGCGTTCATGCGATCCGTTTCTCCCACAATCAATTGCAGATAACGTTCGCGTTTGTCTGCAGCCACATCGTCTTGCAGACCTTCCGCAAAACCTTTCACAATGCCCAGCGGCGTTTTCAGTTCGTGCGAGATGTTCGCGATCAATTCTTTGCGCAGTTCTTCCGCACGAACTTTCTCCTCGACTTCACGTTCCAGCTCCCTGTTCGTTGCAGATAGCTCTTTCAGCGCCGCATCAAGGTTATGACCCAAAGTATCCAGGTTACGGGAGAGTTCACCGAACTCGTCACGTGAGCGAATTGATCGGCCCGCGTCCGGCGTAAAATCCAGCGCGGCCATACGTGACGAGGTTCGACTGAGCCGAATCAGCGGACGAGATACCAGCCGAGAGTAAATAAACGATAGCAACAACAGCACCACAACGACGGCAGGCGCTAGATATAAAAAGTAACGTTGCAGCATCCCCACGGCCTCACCCAACGGTTGAAGAGATGCCAAAGCAAACGCATAACCCTCCAGTCCCCCTTGCCCATTGGCGACCGGAACTAAAATACGCAAGTAAGGAACCCCGCTCCAGTTGTCTTTCCATACACTGGTCAGCATCTCTTCGGTGCTCAAACGCTGTTCGATGTCCGACGATTCGTCATTGCGCCAATCCGCTAACGCTTCATCGATCCGTGTATTGGCGTAAAAAGGATTAAAATCCTGATTTTCCGGCAGCAGCAGCTCCGTAATCGTTCCTTCCACGCGCGCAAGTCCACTTTCAGGCTGATCCGTCTCGCTTTGCAGAGTGACGGGCTGCATGAGCTCGTCCTGTTCGTCCATATAGATTCCGTCGGCTATTAACTTTTCGCCTATCCGAAGGCCGCCGGGTACGTCCGAGGCCGTCATCCCTTCCGAAGATAATAGCAGCGTGACGCTTCGTTCTTCGGGTGTTCGTAACGTAATCAAATAAGGATCAAGACTGCGCCGCTCAAAATCGGTATTCAAAATAGCCAGCGAGGCCTTATTTTCATTCGTGAATTGTCCGAGAACGCGCGCCGCGGCGACAGGATCATTTCCTGCTTCCGCATATTGCACGCCGAAGTCGCGCATACTCTTTTCCAAATCGTTAGTTTTCACCGTCTGATAAAAGCGTTCAAAAAACAGGCTTTGCGCAAGCAGGATCAACGCGAAGATACTCAGTGTGACCAGCGACGTAACCCAAAACAGTTTGAACACAATGCCGATCTTTTTCATCTTCATTCAACTCTCGTCCCCATACTCGAACTTATACCCGGTGCCGATCACCGTACGGATCAAGCGCCCTTCGTCACCCAGCTTGGCTCGGAGCTTTTTGATATGGGTATCCACCGCCCGGGTATCGCCGTAATAGTCCATGCCCCAGACCGCGTTCAGGATCTCATCGCGTTCGAGGACTTTTCCTGCGTGGCGCGTGAGCAGAATCAGCAGATCATATTCTTTCGGCGACAGCGTGATCGTTTCGTCTTCCGCTTTCACGGTGTGTGCCTGGCGATCGATCATCAGTTTTCCGTAAACCAATTGATCATCTTCGCGTCCGAGAGTCCCTTCTGCCCGCTTGAGTAATGCAGCAGCACGGGCCACAAGCACTTTCGGGCTAAAAGGCTTGGTCACGTATTCATCAGCCCCAAGCTCGAAGCCCATGATCTGATCGTCATCGTCCGCTCGCGCCGTGATGATAATGATCGGAACGCCGGACTTTTTGCGCACGCGCCGGCAGACCGACCAACCGTCGATCTCCGGCATCATAATATCGAGCACGATCAGATCGACTTCATGCTCTTCGAACAGCTCTAGCGCCTCGCGGCCGTTATTCGCTTCGAGCACCCGCCAATTTTCCTTTTTAAAATAATCGGTCATAAATTCGCGCATTAGCACATCGTCTTCCACCAGCATAATCGTTCTCTTCATTAGATATGCACTCCGATTCTCCGGATTTTTCGCCTCTTTCATGCTACCCGGAGACTGATAGACTGTCAAAACGCTTAGGAGCGATTACTTATTCACGGCGTAAACCGCAATCTTTCCATCGAACTGACCGATCCATAATTGTCCACTGCCAACCATGACCCCTTGCCAATTGGCAAACAGATCCTCTTCAATCGCGTAGCCCAATGTCCGTTTCACCTCAGGGGTCATAATCGAATCGTACTTGGCGATAAAACGGGCCGGAGTCTGGAATGTATAGGTCTTACCATTCGTATTGACTTTCAATGGATAACCGATCATCGAAGCCACGGCTTTTTTGTCATTCTTGGCAACGGCTTGTTGAAGCTTAACGAAAAACGTGTGGAACGCCGCAGGATCGTCGATCCCGGCTACTGCGTAAGGGTTGCTTTTTTGCGCCGACTGAGCGGCAGTCTTGGTATTCGTTCCCGCTGCCGAAGCCGTTTCGGCTGCAGGTGTCCATGAAGCACCCATGATCGCCGTGCTCGCTAGTATCATGCTTAAGAGAAGTTTATTTGTTTGATTCATCGTTGAATGCCTCCTGTTTGTTTGGGATGTTTTAAGTATAAAAAAGCGATGTGTAGTCTGCGTGTACAAGGTATGGAATTTCGAGTACATTGACTGTAATAACCAGACTGCTTTTAAGTCACACAGACGAATTCATAATGAAAGCGAGGAGAATTACGATGAGAAAGTTAGTTTTATTTCTGCATGCGTCAATGGATGGGTTTGTCGAAGGGCCGAAAGGTGCGATGGATATGGGATGGATTGCTTATGACGCTTATTTGGAAAAGTATGCAAAAGAAGTTCTGAGTACGGCGGATACTGTAATTTGGGGACGTGGTACTTATGAGATGATGTACGGCTATTGGCCAACAATCCCTTCAAACCCTTCTGCTTCTCAACACGAACGAGATCATGCGGAATGGATCGAGAAAACGGATAAAGTCGTGTTCTCTACCACCTTGGAAAACGTCGAATGGAACAACTCCAGATTGGTCAAAGAAAACGTAAAAGAAGAAATTGAAAATCTCAAGCAGCAGCCAGGTGAAGATCTAGTAATCTTGGGTAGTCCGAGACTTGCGCATCATCTAATCCGGCTCGGGTTGGTTGATGTATTCAAAATTACAGTTTCACCGGTACTGGTTGGAGGAGGCTTGCGCTTATTCCCAGAACTTCAACAGAAGATCGATCTCAGTCTGGTTGAAAGCAAAACTTTCGATTCGGGAGCGATGGGAATCGTTTATCACGCAAAAGAGTCATAATTATTGTTATGTAAACTTACGGAATAACTTAATTTTCCGAAGTGTTCACGGTTAAAAAGTAGTCACAGATTTGAAAGGGAATAATTAGAAAAAACATCGTTTTAATCCTTCAATTAAGGTTGCTAAGGGGCTTGCTTTGGGTATTTTAATCGATTTAAACGAAAACAGCGTATAATTTATATTATACGCTGTTTTTATAAGCATTATTTTAGTCTTTTTTTCCCGGTTTCAGCTTCTTTATTAGGCCAGCAGAAACCGACCGATAACAATGCCAACCCCAAAAGAATCAAATAGAAATTCAGCGCGGATACACGAAAATTGAAAGTCGCATCGTATTTTAAAACAGCGCTTAACGCAATGAACGTTATGCCCATAGCCAGGATCCGACCTCCGGTCAGATTTTTGCGGTACCGGGTAAAGCCGAAAATGAGTCCCGAAACGATCGCCGCCAGCATCAAGATCACGATCGTATCGAACCCCGTTTCCGAAATGCGAAATAGATCGTATAACGGATTCCTGTAATCTTCCATGTACTCACTTCCTTTCTTTCGAATCCCCTACATCTTTATAAACTCCGCGGATCGATGGAAGTTGGATAAAGAAGCGAAAATCTATATCTAAAAATAATTATTATTATGTAAACTTATAGGTGCAAAAAAACGAAGAGCACAGCTCTCCGTTTGATCGTTTATCTTTTAACTATCAACCTTTCAAAAACCCCGGCTCCCGATAACTCGGATTCGGATACGTATAGAACCCTTCTCCCGTTGCCGTACCCAATTTTCCTTTATCGATATACTCGGTTTTGAGCAGATCGGCCACCGCTTGATAATCGGCATCCCCCGTTTGATCCGCTCTTGTTTTGGCGACGTGATAAGCGGTATTGATCCCGATGACATCGAGCATGCCGAACGGTCCGACCGGAGCGCCGGTGCCAACCATCCAGGTTTTATCGATCGTTTCGATATCCGCGACGCCTGTTACGAGCAGCTTCTGCGCCGAACTGAGCAGCGGAACGAGCAGCGAATTGACGATATAGCCGGGCTGTTCTTTTTGTATCGGCAGAGCGACCATCCCGATTTCTTTGGCGAAATTCACGACGTCGTTGAAGACCTGTTCATCCGTGCCCGAATGTCTCATGATTTCGCCCGTGTTGTTTTTCCAAATTTCGTTCGCGAAGTGCAAGGCCAAAAACTTGTCAGGCCGTCCGGTCGCATCCACGAATTGGCTCGGCAGCAACGTGGACGAATTGGTTGCGAAAATCGTATGCGCCGGAGCGACTTTGGCCAGCTTTTCATAAAATTCGATCTTGACCGGCACGGATTCCGGTACGGATTCGATGACCAGATCGGCATTCGCCGCAGCTTGAGCCAGATCGCTTTGGAACGTCAAACGTCCCCAAGCCGCTTCCAACTCTTCATTCGAAGTCCCCAGATCCGCCGCGTAGCGCGGTTTAAGCTTCTCGATTCTGTCTTTGGCCTTTTCCAGCGCTTCGTCGTTGATATCATATACGGTTACCGCGAATCCGTGAACGGCGGTCTGGAAAGCAATTTGACTGCCCAATACGCCGCTACCCGCGATCAAAATATTCGTGTAGCTCATCTTTGCACATTCCCTTCGACTTTGATTTCATATATAAATATGTTCATATTCCTCCTCTTCATCTTAATCTTTAATTAAATTTTAAGCAACTTAATTTTCAGCTATTTATGTACTTTGCATGATACAGATGACATAATCGAAGTTCAATTGGCGAAGATCGGCGTCTCTGATCCAAAAGTAAATCCGTCCCGTATCGCCCCAATCGGAATCAGGCTCGTCGTCGGAATCAATCTGAAGCAGCAGTCTCCATTCGGACGCTTCGCGGTCAAACCTCGCCTGATCTTCCTCGCTGATGCTGCTGTCGAACGAACACCATTGAAGCATTTTCGCGCATGGCTCCTGCATATCTCCTTGAATTTGATCAGGATGTCCAAGCAGCCGGTGAATCGGCACGTGGTATCGTTGCGGTTCGCTTAAGTTTGTAAGGAAAGTACTCCAATACCGTTCGTGATCGACCGTGTTCCCGTTCCATCCCAAGCCCAGTTGTTTAAGATAAGCCGAGTCGGATTCGGGTACGCATAGATCCGGAACGAACGTGATCGACGCCGGAGACAAAACGACTTTGGGGTCTGCCTGCATCAGCAACTCCGGTATATCCAGACGCTTTAATTCATCGAATGAAGAGGAAGGCGTATAGATGACTTTACAGGTTGTCGGATCGCCGTGGAAAGCATAATCATCGTACACGGCCGCAGAAGCGTAGAAAAAAGAAAGCAGGCCGTTCGCGGGCAGCGGAAGCGTGTGGCCTTGCGGCAATTCGGACAAATTGATTTGCGCTATAAAGGTATACGGACACTTGTCCCACTCCGGCCACGATATCCCTTCAGGAAGATCGGCTCCTCCGCCCACCCGGCTTGTCCCTGTAACAATATCCGTATTCTTGAGCGCTTTCAGTTCCATTTTCAATGAAGGAAACAACAGCTTGCCAATGTCCGTTCGATATTCTCCCAATCCCGCGTCCGCCAGCTTTTGCAGGAGGAACTCGGGATTCAAACGCTGTTCGGGAGTGGGGTGTTCGTAAACGTAAAAGCCGTCGTCTTCGATTTTGAGCAGCGATTCCGGTCGTTCCGAAGCCAATTCCAGCAGCTTGATCGCAGATTCGCGTTCTTCGTAGCGGTTGCTGTGCGGAAGCACGATCGCTTTGACCAATCCAAGTCCGGAGAGATCTTGCTCAGGCATGGCTTCCGTTCCTGCGCCTAAAATCCGAGCATGTTCGATCGTCGTTCCGAGCACGGCCGCTCCGGCGCTATGGCCGATCAGAAGATATCCTTGATGATGCAGCTGCCGCAGTATGCGATCCGCTCCCGACTTCTTCAACTCCGCGAGGATCGCAAAAGGATCGCCGCCGTTCAGATAAATGATCGGATAATCTTTCAACCGCTCTGCCGGCACATGCGCCAGATCGAAAAAGTCAACTTCGAACCCCAACCCTTCCAATAATTCTCGCGTTCGAAAAGCATGATGGTTGCCGGCCGCATGTTCCGGATCCGTTTTTGCCATAATGGCCGCTTTGCGTTCCAGATTCGCTTGCTCGACGATTTCGATCAACCGCTTCTGAGCTTCGGGAAGGTATAGACCGCTGGAATTGAGTAAGATTTGCATAATAAGCCCCTTTAAGTTTACATAATTATAATTACGTATCATTATATTGCATTTGTGACTTCTTTATTCCTTTCTTTACGTTTTTCCTTTTGCATAAACGTTTCTCGCCTGCGATCCGTTACCCCTGATCCAGATTAAATTGAGCAAAAGCGCGTCTGGCGATATCGGCAAACTGCGCCACGTCGCCGGGACTGCAATCGATCGCCCAACGCAGTTTGTCGAACGAGCGCAGCACGAAAAGCTTTTTCGTCTCCTTAAGGACGGAAACCGGAAGCCCGTATCCTTTCAAAAAAGCGAAAATCTCGTCGTCGCCGGGCCTTCCTTCGATCATTTGAATCAGCATGAGCTGCATCAGATCCACATGAGGCACCGGCCCCACCTCCGCGCTGCCCCAATCGATCAGCACGATATGAGCAGACGTCGTACCCGGCGTATCTCTCACCAAAATGTTTTTCAACGACAAGTCGCCGTGGTTCAATCCGAAATCCCATTCTTGTTCCGCCAAACTTTCGAAAAGTTCGCGCGCCTGCCGGGATTGAGCCACGGTGATCACGCCCAATTCCAGCAGCGGGTCTCCATCGTTCAAGCTTTCGATATTGTAGCGAAGATAATCGTTCCAGCTCCCGTCCGAGCCCGGATGCGGCGGCGAAAAGAACGTTCCGCGTTCCGGATCCGACAGGTTCTCGCCGTATCCTTTCACCGGGATGAGAGGAAGACACGCCGCGTATTCGCCGATAACGGACCATAATAAAGCAGGATCAGCCGAGTGATCAAGCCCGTTTACGCCGTTTTCAAAAGACTGAATCATATAAGGAATTTCGCCGCATCGTCCTATTTCCAGCACTTCCGGGCCCGGAATTCCGACAAATCCAGCCTGCTCCATGCACCATTTTTCCTTCAAGTAAATATCGCTCGCGCGCGAATCTTCGGTATTCATGCGGATCACGATTCGACGTCCCGACATTTCCGCGATCCAGACTTCGTTGACGAAGCCTTTGCCGAGGATCGGAGAAACCGAGACTTCAGGCGCGGTAACGCTCTCTTTTTCGAAAAAAGCTTCCGCAATCCAGATAGCCAGGTGCTTCGTTTGTCCGCTCATGGGCTGCCTTCTCCTTCTTTTTCAGGTTCCTTCAATTCCATGTTCAAGATGTCCAGCAGCGAGTAGAAAAAGGTCATGGAACGCAGCGGAGTCGCAGAATCTTTATGCCTGTCCAGAAATTCGTCTTTGAACAAAAACGCTTTTTTGTGCCAGTTCCGATCATACATCCCGCCGAACAGGCCGAAAAAGGCATTGGACAGCATGGATGCGAAAATAATAAAGCGCAAGTTCCGGCTTTGCGGGCTTCGCGCTCCTTTGACCGCCGTATATTCGCTCGCCCATAGCTCCGCCAAAGACATCATCGTCATCTCCGGTCCGCCGGGGCGTACTTCAAAGTACTGCCCCCTTTTATGTTCGGCCATCCTTTTTAACTCCGCAATCGTCAAAAGGTGTAGGCTGCCCCGGCTTAAATCTTTGCGCATTTTGTCCCGGATGACCGGTAACGAAAACTGGGGAGGATCATTCCAATCTTCGGTCATTCCCCAAAATTCCGTATCGATCGCTTGCCAATTCGGGCGAGGGTGTAATTCGAGCTCATGCGTCTCGGCCTCCCCCCGCTGTTCTTCCGTCAACTCTATCTCCTTATACACAAAAGGCTTTTTCTTGGACGGATTCATCCGCTCGACGTAATCATCCCATATTTCCGCTTCATCTGATACGGTCAATCGTCTAAAATGCGGTTTGACCGCATACAGCAGCTCGACGATTCGTTCGTGAATCTCATCCGGCGAGAATGCAGTTTTGGTAAAACCGTCCATGCGCAATTTGCCGTCAAACACAAATCCGACGCTTTCCGATTCCGCATGCGGCTGTGCCCGAATCCCGCTTTTTCCATTCTCCTCAATCTTTTCATAGGGCCAATCATGCTCCGAGCAAAAGACCTTGACCTTTTCGATCAACGCTTCCCGGTCCTCGGTCGACTTCAAAGTTCCTTTGTAAAAAATTGTTACGCCCATCCGCTTATTCCTCCTCTAAATTCTGCGGACTTCGCCGAATCTTGTATCCGTATCCGCTCACCGCTTCACCGATCCGGTTTCGTCTAATTTTTCGCAGCATGAATTCCGGTTCTTGATTGTTCATAACACCCTGCCGAATTCATCAAACTTTTATCTTCCCAAGTACGTTAAATTCTGCAATTAACATTACATAACTATAATTATGTTAAATTAAATATTTCTATTGAATCCATACGCAAATCTACGATTTTTAGTCGCTTTTCTTATAAATGCTTTACCCGATGTGTTTGTCGCATGAAAAAGACGCAGAGCTTTAGCTCTCCGTCTTGATTGTTCATCTAATTGCTTCAACGATGATTATTAATATCGATCCAGAATCAGATTCGTCTTGAGCGAGTCCGCAGGTACCAGCCAGCCTTCGGTTTCCAGTTCGTCCATCAATTCGGCGCGTTGGGAAGCGGCTTCTGTATAGCTATCGGTCTTGAACGAGATTTCCACGACAGAATCCGTCCCTGTACCCGAAGCGTTCAAGATTGGCCACACTTCGATATCCACGTCCACCCCATTGAATTCCCCGCCATATTTCGTCACCAAGACCGGACCGTAGGCGCGTGCGTCTTCCAATGTATCCTTACCCCAGCCTTTGGAAAGCGTCTTTTCCAATTTGCCCGGAATTTCGTTAACCAGCATCTCCAACGCTTTTTGATCGGAAGGAAGACTCAAGCCTTTGGAAGCCTTTTTCTCTTTCGTCACCGAGAAGCTCAGCGTCTGCTTGCCGTATCCCCAGTCCACTTCGGCCTTGTAGTTATCGTCGGAGGAATCAAATCCTGCCGCATTGGCCGCCGTCAGCGCCGCGTCGATCTGACCGTTTTGCACGTCGAAACGCTTTTTGTAGGTCAGCTCGTAATCTGATTTGCTTTCCTTTTTACGCAGACGTACGTTCCAGCTCTCTTCATTCAGTTCGAGCGCATCCGTATCAAAATACTCGACCATCAGACGCTCCGGCGAGCTTCCGATCTCGAAAGCCTGATTGACCGCTGAGCTTAATCCTCCGCCAGAGGTCAACACTTCATCGGAATCAAGCAGGAACTTCACTTCATAGCCAGGAACAGCATTGGATGCGGCATCGGCTTCGGGCGTGGTATTCCATCCCGTGAACAGAACAGCGCTTCCCAGTACAGTAACGGCAACAGTCTTCACAAACTTGCGTGGGCTTAACGGCTTCAAGAGATTCATGACGATTCCTTCCACTCCTTCGGATATTGGTCTCGATTACTCTTTTACTTTAGAGGAGCGAAGTTAGAACGATATGAACGCTCACCTGTTTTCCGGTAAAAAAGCGCAATAATTTACTGAGGGGACCCAAGATTTTATTGCGCTGCTTTCAGCGTTGACAAGGCAGCAGCTCATCCGTAAAACGAGATAACAAAGCCGATGCATAACGATGTTTATGGGTTGCCATATAGATTTTCCGCTTAAAAAGCATGTCTGGCGGCGAGTACGTATGTAAAAGTCCCCGCTCCACTTCGGATTGCACGGCCAGTCGGGATACAAAGGATACATGCTCACCCAACATGACCGTCTGCTTGATCGCTTCGAGCGAATCCAACTCCAACCCCATCGGCAGTTGTCGCCCGTGTTCCTCCAGCCACCGCTCCGTTAGCTGCCGCGTGCTGGATTCCGAACCGTGCATCACGAAATAAGAGGCGGCGATTTGCTGCGGCGAAGGGTCGGATGTAGAGGCAAGTGCGTGTTGCGGCGAAAAATCAGTACCAATTCATCGTCGCAGACCGGCTCCATGCGCAAATCAGGCGATTTGAGCGTATCTGTAGACATGAGTCCCAGATCGATCTCTCGACGTTCCAGCATTCCCTGAATGACGGGAGCAGTCTTCACCATCAAGGAGAGTCGAACTCCGGGGTACATTGCGGAAAAGCGATGGAGCATCCCGGGGAGCAGGTACGTTGCAGGCACATAGCTGGCTCCGATCTTCAGCTCCCCTTTGCGTAACGTATCGAATTCGCCAACCGCCCGCTGCGCCTCCTCTGCCAGTTCATTGATTTTGACTGCATAATGATGCAGGGCTTTCCCCGCATCAGTCAGCAATACGCGTCCCATCCGCGCTTCGAAAAGCTTCACGCCGAAATCTCGTTCCATGTTTTTCATATGAAAAGTAATCGTCGGCTGCTTTAACTCCAGAATGTCGGCTACGGCCGTAATTTTATGATGTTTTGCCAGTAATTCCACGATTCTGAGCTTGGTGATGTTCATGCCGTTCAGACTAGTCATCGGTTCCCTCCGTTTCTTCTGACGTGCTCTTATGTATCAGTTAAATCTATGAATGTCAGATGTGTTCATAGATAAAATCAATTTTATGTTTAGAAGAAATAAATATCATCAGAAATTTAAACATAATTTATATTATGTAAACTAAGTAAAAGAAATAATGGACGGCCAAACAAGCCAATTGTGGCTCTAGTCCGGAGTCAATTGTTGCCGATTCGCGGCATCAAAAGCATCATTAACCACACTGCGGCAGGCCGTTTTTGGAGAAGCGCCGAAAAGCAGAGCGGCTTCGACCAAGGGGCGATGACTCTTCATTCCTCCGATTAACGTGTTCACTCCCAGCGCAATGCCTGTCATCGAGTTCCCGATCATCATGCCTGCAATCGGAATTACATAGCGGGGCTCATACCAAGGACGCAGACCCAAGATGATAAAAAGAAACACGCACAAACTCACGGTAAACCCACTGAGCATGGAGGAAGCAATCCATCTTTTCATTGCCCGGCTAAGTGGTTTTTTAGAGCGCTTAATGATCGTATGTACGGCAAAAATCAGCATCACCGCGATTAGAGCCAGTGTTGTATAAGGGTTGGCATGACCAAATACATCCTCCAGCAAGTACCCTACAGCTACTAATTGTATCGTCATCCGTATGGATGCGATCACGATCTGCCGTTCTCTACGAATGCCCTTAATCTTTACAATCATTCGTCCGGTTGCTTCAATCTTTGCGGATATTGCCGTCGATCATTATAAGACAACTAAAGCCGCAGGCACAATGCCCACGGCTTTAGTTCAATAAAGATAACGCTTACATGCTTTTTTGATTTAAATAGTCCCTGTATTAAAACCTTCGATCGCCGCCGACACTTCGCCGGGGCATAAAGCCGTAAAATCGGGCGAGAAGCGTTTCATCAGTTCAAACGAATCGTAGCCCCATCCGGCCGCGATAATCTTGATTCCCGAGCGCTGTCCGGCTTGAATATCGCGAAGCTCGTCGCCGATATACAAAGCTTCGTGCGGATTAAGCTTATTGTCGCGCAGGAACGAATGGATCGCCCGATGCTTGCCGAACAAGCTGAAGCACGAGCGTACCTGCACGAATTGGCTGATCTCGTTATGGCGCAGGAAGGAACGGATATTGCTTTCCAAGTTGGAGGATATGATGCTAAGCTGATAACCTTGAGCGTTCAAATCCCGAATCAGGTCGCCGACGCCGTCTTTGATTTCCAGCGTTTTGATCTGACGGCGATATTCCGAAAACAATTGAAATCCGAGGAACGGCAGCCGGTAAAGCGGAATGCCGAGCGCCTTGGAGCGTTCGCGTATGGACCGTCCGGCGAAAGGCTCCGATTCGTCGTCGCTGATCGCGCGGTATCCGTACTTGGCGGCCAAGCTGTTATACAGCTCGACGATAAGCGGGCGGGAGTTGACAATCGTGCCGTCGAAATCGAAAATCACGTGCCGTATCATGGTCCATACCTCCTCTTATAGTGAAAGCTTATACCTTTTATATAACCGCTTTCAGCCTAACTTTGACCTTTAATTCCCTGAATAATGGAAAATGAAGATCTTGCTTATACTCTATTATAACGGATTTTGAGGTGAAAAAATAAAGATTTATTTTAATTTCGGACAATTTAAGCGAAGAAAATAAAAAAGCGAAAAACAAATCCGCCCGCATGCCGTGAAACGGCGTTGCGGGCGGATCATCAAATCGTTAAGGCCACAATAGGCCATGCTCCCATTCGCCGCGATCGTTCAGCCGGTACTGAACGCGCGTATGCTTTCTTCCCGGATCGGCCTGCCAAAACTCGGCTTCGTCGATCTCAAGCGCGTATAACCGCCAAAGCGGCGCCGCGGCCTGAGGATGCTCCTCCAAGTAGCGGCGCTGCTCGGACAACTCGTTTTCCAATTCGTCTTGGCTGCCCAGCGGACGGCTTTGCCGACCGATCATCGCCACCGCGCGGGCTTCGCTCGGACGCCTGCGAAAATCGTCGGCGCCTGCGTTTTCGCCCGTCTCGGACGCCGTTCCGCGAAAACGAATCTGACGCCCGACCGCGGGCCAATAGAACGTCAGCGCGGCATAAGGCCGCTCCTGAAGCTGCATGCCTTTGCGGCTTTCCATGCTCGACGCGAAAAAGAACGTTTCGCCGTGCACGTCTTTGAGAATCAGCGTACGGGCATCCGGACGGCCTTCGCCGTCCACCGTGGACAGCGTGACCGCATGCGGCTCCGTCACCTGCTGCCGCAGCGCGTCTTCGAACCATCGAAGAAACAATTCGCCCGGCCGATCGGGCAAGTTTTTCGTATCGAAAACGTCGAACGACCCGGTTAACGACTTCAATCCCCGAAACAACGGATTACGGTTGTCTTTTTTCGTATCGCCCATATGTTCAGGCCAACTTGTTCAGCGTTTCGAAGTCTTCGTCGCTCAGTTCCAGTCCCGCCGCCGCGACGTTCTCCTCCAAATGCGACAAGGTCGACGTGCCGGGGATCGGCAGAATCACCGGCGAACGGCGCAGCAGCCAGGCCAGCGCCACTTGAGCCGGCTTCGCGTTCAACTTTTTGGAAATTTCGTCCAACGGGCCGCCGTCCTTGGCCAATTCCCCGGTCGCGAGCGGGAACCACGGGATAAAAGCGATTCCGCCCGCTTCGGCTTCCTCCAGCACATCCTCGGCTTTGCGATTGGAAAGGTTGTACAGGTTCTGCACCGAAACGATCTCCGTGATCTCTCTGGCTTCGCGCAGCTGCTCGACGCTCACTTCGCTCAGACCGATATGACGGATCTTGCCTTCTTTGCGCAGCAGTTCCAGCTCGCCGAGCTGCTCGGCCAAAGGAATCTTGGGATCGATTCGATGCAGTTGGAACAGATCGATCCGTTCGGCCCCGAGGTGGCGCAGGCTCATCTCGGCCTGCTGGCGCAAATACTCGGGCCGGCCGACGGGACGCCAATCGTTGGGACCCGAACGGGTCAAACCTGCTTTCGTCGCCACGACCACGTCGTCCGCATACGGATGCAGCGCTTTTTTGATCAACGGCTCGGCGACGACGGGACCGTACGAGTCGGCGGTATCGATAAAGTTAACGCCCAGCTCGACCGATCTTTTCAAGACTCGAACGGCTTCGTCAGGGTCTTTCGGATCTCCCCACACGCCCGGGCCCGTTAACTGCATCGTGCCGTAACCGAGTCGGTTCACCGTCATGTCGCCTCCGATGGTGAACGTACCGGAATGAGCGGCCGTAATGTTAGTGTGATCTGTCATGAGTTCTCTCCTCTCGAAATACGAATTCGTGATTCTGAAGAAGCGCATCCTCATTCATTACCCACAGCTCATACCGAACAATCCACGGATGATTGATTCAGTTCGCTTACGCGTCTGATGATTTATGCCGAAGGTTCGTTGCTGGAGCCGGCGCTCGCAAGCGAAGCCATCGGAAGCTCCCCGCCTTCGATCAACCCGTACTTGACGAACCCGTGATACAGCCCGTCTTCCTCCAGCGTGCCGGTTACGTAATCCGCGACGGCTTTGAGTTCTTCCCGCGCATCTCCCATCGCGATTCCGACATTGCAGTACTCGAACATCTCCAGGTCGTTCAGGCCGTCTCCGATCGCGATCGTATCAACGGCCGAGCGTCCCAGATGGTTGAGCACATCGGCAATAGCCACCGCTTTGTGCACGCCGGGCACTACCAGCTCGCCGCTGTCTTTTCCGAACATCGGCACGGTGCATTGCAGCACTTCGAACATGCCTTCGAATTCGGCTTTGATCGTTTCGAACGGCAGAGCTCCTTCCAGGAAACAGATTTTGTTCACGTCTTCTTTGTACAAGCTGCTTTCCCCGTAAGTCAGCGTTTGCAGGAACGGATGCGGGTTGATCTCCAACTGCCGCTTTGCTGCGGGATCGTTCGCCACGTCGCCGTAAATCAACCGGATCAGATGATCCCGCAGATGGGGACTGGCATACAGAGCCGAGTTGGACTCCAGGTAAAAGTCGATCTCGTTCGCTCCGAAAAAGTCTACCAGATGACGCACGGCCTCGGGCGTAACCTGTTTGTGGTACAGCATTTGACTGCCGTTCTCTACATAACCGCCGCCTGCTCCGATCAGGCCGTCGAAGCCGATTTCCCAGATTTCTTCGTAAATTTCCGGCTTGGAGCGTCCCGTGCATAGGTAAAGCAGGTGACCGTTCGCCCGGGCTTCGCGGCAAGCGCGCGCGGCGGATTCCGGCACGCGGCCGTCGTCCGCGACCAGCGTGCCGTCGATATCGATAAACACGATTTTGGAAGAACCGTTGTCAGAAGCAGTCATACTCGTAAAACCTCCCGGTTTTGAAATCGGATCGCCGTCTCGGTCAATTCCGTATTTCTACCGTACAGCCTGAAACGCGTTACACGTCAACCTTTATCCCAAGCGTCGATTTTCCGGAAGAATTCGATGATATCCCGCGTCAAAAGTTCGGGCTGCTCCATGGCCGCGAAATGACCGCCGCGATCGAACTCGGTCCAATGCGCGATATTGTACCGGTCTTCGGCCAGAGCACGGACCGGGGCCGACACGTCTTTCGGGAATACGGCAACGCCGATCGGAGGACCGTCTTCGGAAGAATCGGCGTCCGGCAGCGGCGATTGCTCCGCATGCATCGTCTCGTAATACAACCGGGCCGAAGAACCTGCGGTCGCCGTCAGCCAATAGATCGAAACGTTGGTCAGCAGCCGGTCCCGGTCGATCGCGTCTTCCGGCAGATTCTTTTTGTCCGTCCATTCGTAGAACTTTTCGATGATCCAGGCCAATTGTCCGGACGGCGAATCGGTCAGCGCGTACGCAAGCGTCTGCGGCCGGGTTCCTTGCTGCACGGAATAACCCGACTGCTCTTTCGCGTAATATTTCATTTTGTCCAGCTCTTCCCGGTCCTGCGGCTTGAGCTTCGCCAACTGCTTCGGATTTTCCGGCGGAGGGGTCACGAGCATGTTCACATGCGCGCCGACGACTTCTTCGGGATGTTTCAAACCGAGTTCGAGCGAGATGAAAGACCCCCAATCGCCGCCCTGCGTGCCGTACCGCTCATAACCGAGCCGCTGCATCAGCACCGCGAACATGCCGGCAATTCGTTTGTAGTCCATGCCCGGCTGCTTCGTCGGTCCCGAGAAGCCGTAGCCGGGAAGAGACGGAATCACGAGGTGGAACGCTTCGGAAGCTTCGCGTCCGTAATCGCGCGGACGCGTCAGCGGACCGATCATCTCCGAAAACTCGACGATCGAGCCCGGCCATCCGTGGATCAACAGCAGCGGCAGCGCGCCCGGCTCCGGCGAACGGATATGCATGAAATGGATGTTTTCGCCGCCGATCTCCGTCGTGAACTGCGGATATTCGTTCAACTTCGCTTCATTTTTGCGCCAATCGTACTCCGCGCGCCAATATTCGGCCAGCTCTTTCTGATACGAGAGCGGAACGCCGTAACTCCATCCGCCTCTCGGTTCCGGGTCCGGCCATCGGGTACGGGACAACCTTTCGTTCAAATCGTCAAGATCCGCTTGAGCAACATCGATACGGTAAGGACGCACAATCGCATTTTCGTCGGAATGATCGAACATGGCAAAAATCCTCCTTCGCAGTCTGAAAAGAATCGGAGCTCCCTACGGGTTCGGGCATATTCCCCTTCTTACCCTACGTTCGAGGAAGCTTACAACCATTTCCCGAAGTATTTTTCGATCGTTTCCCGCGAGTACCCGTCATCGCCCTGCCAACCGTCCACGGCGAAAAAATCCGTATCGCCGCGTCTGCCTTTTCTCGGCGTATCCTGCTCGGCCAGTATGCCCGCATAGGCCCAAATCTCCATAATCTGGTCGCGTTCGTCTTTATTCGAAGGCAAGACGTCTTTCCAACGCTTCTCCAATTTACGGGCATGATCTTCGGGCTGACAGTCGTCGATGCCTTTTAGCATATTACGTAAGATGTCTACGTCTTCCCTCGCCACTTCTCCAATCTCTTCGCGAGTCAATAGATGCAGGTCCATCCAGCAGTAGGTCAGCCAGTTATGACGAACCCCGCCCCACTTCACGCGTTCGAAATTCAAGATGTTGAGATCATGACCGACGTAACTTTTTTCCGACTGAAGCCCTGCCTGATCACACTCGGGGCAAGCACTGGTGCGACGTTCCTCGATAATAGGCGACTCGCTATAGGCATGGTTAGGGAGATTTACGGTTAAGGCAAAGCTGGACAATGCGCTGCGCAGCTCTACCCGTCGACCGGATAAACTATGTAGAAAAGCGGCTCCAACCCATTCTGCTGTAATTTCTTCGTGTAGAGCCCGAATTCGCCGGATCAGTTCGTCATGAGTAACCGTTAATGGATCGAACATCGTGTCTTGCGCTTTTGCATATTCGAAATCATCGCCAGAGTAACTCGTAGGCGCTTTTTTCCATCCTTGCGCGGACCAAAACGTTGTCGTCAGAATCTTTTTTGCTTTCTTGTCCAATTTTGCCTACCTCTTTCCTAACTAAAATGATAACGCCGCGCCCAATGCCAGAAAAACGACTCCGATCACGATCGGCAGCGTCTGCTTGCGCAAGGTATCGCTATCGTTCAACATTTCAAAAAGCGCAGGGTCTTCCGGATTATAGTGCACCTTCACTTGTCCGCCGCTTGTCTGCGAACGCATGGAACTTCCGACTCTCGATACATGTTCAACCATACCTGAAGCGGTCTTGAAGCGCACCACCGGATGATAATTGATCCCGGTGCTGCCTCGATTCAATCCGGTATCCGGCAGCTCTTCGTAACGTAAAATCTCCCCGGTCACCGTGTGCTCGCTTTTTGCAAGTTTACGACGACGAATCCCCGAGTAAACACCGAATACGATAAACAAAGCTCCAAGCGCCCAGAAAAGACGTTCATTTCCCCATCCTTCCATAACAAAAAACCTCCTTCTTACAAGCATTTTCAGTTATTTACCGCTATTGGCTTTCATCCAATCATCGCTTGCCCGCTTTCCTTCCGAAAAGCTTTTCGAAAAACCTTATCAGAGCCTGTTTGCTAGCCGATATAGATAGACGGGAATTGACTAGAGTATAAGGAGCGAACGCATTGAAACTGTTTAGAAATTTGTCCGTGGCCCGAAAGCTGATGATTTGGATTACCGTCAGCGCGCTGGCTCTCGGCTCGGTCGGCTTCATCGGTCTGAACTACATTCATGTATTGGCAAAAGATTCAAAGATCATGTATGGCGAAAATTTGATTCCGCTCAGCAAGGTCATGCAGGCTCGAATCAATGCGCGGGCGAGCGACGCCTATACTTTGGAATTGCTTACGGCCACCGATGCGACTCGCATTCAAGAACTCAACGATGAGATCGATTCGGCATGGGAAGAAATCGGTCAGATCGCCGATGAGTTGGATGCGGGCCTGTTGACTGCGGATCAGCAGCAATTTCTGGATCAATATCGCATTGAAGCGGCAAAGCTGCAAGAGAGTCGCAGCGAAGTATTGAGCTTGATCGAATCCGGTCAGCGCGCCCAAGCTTATGAGCTGTACACTTCTCGCGTGGAGACCGACCGCAAGGCGGTTAACGATTCACTCAAGGCGCTTCAAGCCTCCAATGTTGAATATGCGGGAACCATCAATGAGAGAAACGAGTCTAACCTTGATGATATCACGATTCTCGTCTGTTCGCTGATTGCAGCTGCACTTCTTCTGTTGATCGGTCTAGGCATATTGATTGCTCGCTCGATCGTAAGCCCGGTCAAACAAGTCGTCGCTTTGCTGTCCCAAGCGGAGAACGGCGACTTTACGGTAAAAGGTACTTATGTGTCCAAAGACGAGATCGGCGAGCTGGCGACTTCGTTCAACCGGATGACGGGCAAGCTGCAGACGGTATTCGGCTCCGTGCAGGAATCCGCTTATCTCGTCGCCTCCTCCTCGGAAGAATTGAGTGCCAGCGCCGAGCAAAATAGCAAGGCCAGCGAACATATCACTACGATTGTGCAGGACTTGGCTGTAGGCTCGGATACGCAATCGGAAAAGGTGGAGCAAAGCTCACGCATCGTCGCTGATATTACGGGGCATACGAATGAAATCGCGGCTTACACGGAAGAAATGCGCCGAGATGTACAAAACGCTTCGGAAGCTTCTGCTGAGGGCAGCCAAGCCATAGACGAGGTGGGTCGGCAAATGCATACGATCTCGACGAACGTTGGCAGTCTTTCCGAAGCCGTACAAAGCCTGGGACGCCGTTCGGAAGAGATTGAGCAAATCACGAACGTCATCTCGGGCATTTCCAGTCAAACGAATCTATTGGCGTTAAATGCGGCTATTGAAGCGGCACGTGCCGGCGAGCATGGACGCGGCTTTGCCGTCGTTGCCGACGAAGTACGTAAGCTGGCTGAAGAGTCGAACAATTCGACGAAACAGATTACCGCTTTGATCGAGTTGATTCGTCAGGATACCGAAGTCACGCTGCGCACGATGGAAAATACGTCGGAGGAAGTCCATTCCGGCTTGGCCGTCGTGGACGGTGCAGGACGCTCCTTCGGGAAGATCGAGCATGCCGTCGGTGAAGTGGTTCGTCAGATCGAGAATGTTTCCGGCATCCTGCAGCGTTTGGCTGGCGGTACAAGTCAGGTCAATGAATCGATTAGCGAGGTTCAGGACGTAGCGCGCGAGTCCGCAATGAACGCGCAAAACATCTCGGCGGCTACGCAAGAACAGCTGGCTTCGATGGAAGAGATCTCCTCGTCTTCCCAAGCGCTTGCGAGTTTGGCCGACGATTTGCAGAATATTATTCGTCAGTTCAAAATCTAAAGTCGCTTCAAAACGCGGTCAAGGCATGATTGCGAAAAGAATCAAAAAAGGAAACCCGTCGAAGGTTTCCTTTTTTGTCTTTATTCGACGTCCGCCTTCCACGTCCGTCAGTCCAGTAGATCAACCGAAGCTGCGAGTCGCCGGCCACACGCCTTGCATTTTGCTCAACATGACGATCTGACCGATATGGTACGCGTCATGCATCGCCAAAGTCCGCACTCCGCCTCCGAGCGTTCCGCCGTCCGGGAACTTGCGTCCTAGCGCTTCGACGTCCGATTTTTCGATCAAAGCCGAGAGTTCCCGGTGCAGCCGGTACAATTCCTGCTTCGATGTCTCCCATCCCGCTTCCGAAGCATCTTCCACGTTAAACGTAGCGGTATTGCTTTCGGTTTCCGGAAGTCCCTCCGTTTCGCCTTTCGCATTCATGAGCAGGCGCTTTTTGTAAAAGATCAGATGCCGCACAGTCCCGTGAATCGAGTTGGAAGGACCGTCCAAGGGCTTCCATACTGCCTGCTGCGCCGTAATGCCTTTTAATGCTTGTTCCAGCGGGGGGAACCATTCTTCCTGATCCAGACAGCTGTCCCACGATTGCTGAAGCAGTCTACCCGGCAATTCTTTGATATCCATAATCCGCACCTCCTTGATGATCTGTACCGTCAGGGGAGTTCTCTTTATTAGCTTTCACCGCGACCGCAGGTTTTTAATCTTCAAAAGCGCAAAAAAAGCGTCAGGAACGTCAAGTCCCCGGACGCTGATCGATTACAGATATCCCCCGACGATTACATCTATTCGGTAAGGCGTGATCCCGTCCTCCATGCCGAACACGGTATCTGCTTCGTGTTCCTTGTCAGTCAGGCTTCCGCGAGCTTGAGCGTGCAGTGCATACAATTCTGCCAGCGTCGTTCGGCGCACGTCCGCGAAAGCTCTTCCCAGCAGTTCTAGGCCGCTCATGTTGTCATGTGCCGTGATCCGGAATCCTCTGTTTTTTACGACCGAATCGATCCAGATCAGTTCGTTCTCCCACAGGTCGATCGCGAATGGAATGGCTTGCTGCGCATCGACCGTCAGATCAAATCGCGATTCGACTGTACGAGGCTCGTAAGCTTGTCCGGCTCTTGCCTGGTCTCTTACCATGAATCCGGCAAAACATTCCGGTAATGCCGAAAACGGTTGGCCTGTGAAGCATGCGACTTGCACCATGGCGTAACGTGCTCGTGTTCTCCATAACACTTGTGGGATATTCAAGTCGATAAATTCGGAAGCGCCGTTCGGAGCATCGGTAATATCGCCGCTGTGCACGCCGAATTCTTCTTTTAGATTATAAAAAGCCAACGTCTCCACATGCGACCAGTGTTCATCCAGCAGCACCAGCGACAGATCGATGTCCACGCGTCGCATGTCGGCGGAACCTTCGTTCAGATTGGTCCACCAGCAGAATAAACGCAGGATGTCCCCTTCCGGAACTTCGATGCGACTGCCTCGCGGCAAAGGACGAAGTGCGGCACTGGCCGAACGACCTGAGAAAGGTACGGGAATATTCGCAAGGCGCGGATCGATATAGACTCGGCCCAGCGGTTTGCGTTCAGCGAAACGAGCAACCAACTCCTGCTCGATACGTTGAACCAGTCGGGGGGCTGTCGAAGCTTCCAACTGCGGCAAACGATTATAAATGGCGACCGCTTTACCGATATTGCCTTTCGGAAAGAATACTCGATATTTTCTAGGCTCGCTGCGATGCTTGAAATGTGCCAGCAGCTGGAGGAGCAGCGGAACAGCCAATTGATCAGCTGCACGGTCAAACGCCGACAGAATCTCCTCCGTTTGCGAACGTTGGGAACGCAGTAAGAAGTCCAAACGACGCGCCAATTCCCCTGGACGTTGAGCTAACAATCGAATGACCTGGGGATCTTGTAAAGTCATTCCTTCTTCCACTTCGCGGCGGAAAGTCGGAATCGACTTCTCGCGTCTCAATCGCGTGAAGGCTTCGAACGCCAACGGGTAACGTCTCCGCATCTCTCCGGGGTGTAAAATCTCTCCAAGCCGCTTCCACGCCTCGCGATACAACACCATGTCTTCTACGGAAGCTCCTGTCTTCTCCAATAACCCCAGAAGCAAACGGCGCTCCGATCGTTTAAACTTACGGAATCGATAAGCAGGCAACGGGTTACCGGAGACAGGGTTAATCTCCATTTCCATGCCTTGCATCAGGTTATACGGATTGACCGCCGGCCGTGTCAATTGAGCCGTCTTTTTTGTCCAAAAGAGACTTGTATCCAGCCCGGATAACCCTGCGGCCAAACGCAACACGTCGGTCGCCGTATTGAAGTATTTGGAGAGACGTTCGACATCGGCCACACCCTCTTCCAACAGCACGGAAGCAACGAAGGCCGCGTTTTCCTTATACGGCATCTCTTCCGGTAACAAACGAGACAGCCCAGGGTCCAGACCGCTGCGCAAAGAGTCTGCGACATCCTGTTTGTCCTGTTCGGACAATGAAGCATTCGCACGCATCAGATTACGAATCATGGATAGGTATTCGTGTTCCGATCCTTGTTCAATCTGCTTTAGCTTTTTACGAACCTTCAATTCAGGCCGTTTTTCTGCCGGAGTTTCGGGCAACGCACCCGTGACGTAATGCAGCAGCGCTCGCAAATACAACTCTGCGTCGCTTGCGTCCATGACTTGCTGCGGAAAATTGGGATACATGGGCACGTATTTGACGCGGTCGCCCAATATCTGTTGCAGTGTCGGAATCACTATATCATGCAGATCGTTCAGCGTATCCGCATCCAGTGTCGAAGCGGCTTCCAGCAGTTCCGGAGAATATGTAAATCCGAGTCTTTCCATATTTTTAAGCAGCGCCGCCAATACTCCAGGCTCCGCTGCCGAATGATGTTCGGGGAGTATCAATTTCTGCGCACGTCGTAGAAATATCGGATTGAGGGTTCGAAGCGCCTGACGCGCATCCGCGTGTTGAAGGGTCATCGGACAACCTCCTTTTTCAGTTAGGACGTGTACGCCCTACATGATCGGAAAATCAGAAGCCGCAGGAGAGCCGGAACGCTGGGATCATTTGGAGGATAGAAGGAAGCGTTCCGATAGCCTGCGGCTTCGTCATGTCCACACTTTAACACCTGCATGTTCATGCCAATAGGGCACAAGTATGGCGAAAGCAACATGAATGCAAAAAAAAAGCAAACGGAATCTCTCCGCCTGCCTGTTCCCGATCTACCTATTCGACTTGATGTACCAGCTTGCTCCGCCGTCCCAATGTCATCTCGACCGTCTGTCCTTCGCGGAAGTTTTCCGGATTTTGGTTAGCCGAAATAACCGAGCTTTTATGCTTGCCATTATCCAGCTTAACCCATACTTGGTTGCGGTGTCGGCTGACTACAACCCCTTGAACTTTGGTAAAGTCTTTTCGAGTCATGTCCATAATGATCATAAACAATAAGACGAACGAAATAACGCCGACCACAATGAACATGACCTGCAAAACGCTGACTTTAGAGTTACCCCAATTCATAAAAATCTGTCCAGCCGATAAAGCGAATAGCATCACCGTAATGAACAAAGACGTTTTCATTTGCAATGCCTGTTCCCCCTTTGTTTTATTCAAGCGGCGTGCGTATTAAGCTCTTTCGAATTCGTCAGTCATATCCCTCTTCACGAATTCCGATGGCACATCCTGCGTCTCGCTGAAACTATGAAACAGCAGTTCCGTCGTCTCCGCGTTAAAAGTCTCCACGACTTCTCCGCCTGGTTCCAAAATTTGTCCGATTGCATAATGCCGGAATCCATCGGGATGAGGGACTCGAATCTCCACGATCATCTCCTCGTAAGATCCGGCACATTGAATATACAGGTTGTCGCTAACGGTAAGTCCGCAGTATGTACGATTCAGATCATCCATCCGATCTAAAATCTGTCTGATCCGTTCACGGGAAGCCTGTTGCTCCGTCACGTCTCGACGATTCTCCTCATATCTGAATTCCATGGAATCCATCCTTCCTTAAAAGCAGAGCGGCACGGTCTTGGACGATCGGCGGACTCATAAAAATCATCCTCTCCTTGTTTGGATTTAAGAGTGGGAATAAGCAAAACCGCAGAGCCTTAAGCCTGCGGTTTGGTGTTGGTTCTATTTTACATCTTGCGGTGAAGAGGAACAAGGGTTACCGATCCAGGACGCGCTTTTCCCAATCCAATTCCAGAAGCTCTGTATTGATGCCGGCGCCTGCCATCGATCCGGCTGCGACGGCTGCGGCAACCTGGTACTTCTGAGAGGCTCCGTCACCGGCTCCGAACACGCCAGGTATATCAGAGCGTCCAAATTCATCCACGATCATCGAACCGAATTCATTCACGGCGCAGCCGAGGGTTACGGGAAGATCGGAGCCGGGCGCAAGTTTTGGAACAAAGAAAATGGCGGTACGCGGAATCGTGCTGCCGTCTTCCAATAAAATCGCAGCGGTCTCGCCTTCTTGGGAAGCGATCTCTCGGATCGGAGCATCATAGACGGGAATTCCTCTGCGCTTAAGCTCTGCCGTCTCTTCTTCGGGGCGCGGGGTTCCGTTGGTAAAGACGGCCAAATCATTCGACCATCCGGCGACTGTGCGTGTCAGGTGCATCGTGTAGTCGCCGGCTATGATTGCGATCGGCCGGTCCTGCATCTCCCAGCCATCGCAATACGGGCAGACATACGCGCTTTTTCCGTAAACGTCTTCCAGCCCTTTGATGTTCATCGGAAGATCCTTCATCCCTGTCGCAAATAACAGCTTACGACCGGTATGAGTCTCTCCGTCGCTTGTCCTCACCTGAAATGCGCCGTCGCTTCCTTCCAGGCTTGCAGCAGCTGTCTGAATAAAACGAACGCTTGGATACGCCGCAATCTGTTCGCGTGCGACTTTGCGCAATTCAGATGGAGATACTCCGTCACGAGTCAAAAAACCGTGGGATTCGCGAGTCACCCGGTTGCGCGGCAAGGCTTCGTCGATCACAAGCACGTTGCGACGAGCTCTTCCTAAAACAAGTGCTGCGCTCATCCCTGCCGGGCCTCCTCCAATGATAATGACGTCTGCCGGGTTTGAAGATGGATTTAACATATCGACCGCTCCTTTTCACAACTATTATAGATTCTTTATATCTCTTATTCTCCCAAAAGAAAAGCAATCTTCATGACGAGCAAACAAGAATGATGCCGAAGACTGCTTGATTCCGATTAAAGATGATATGTATCCATAATATTCGTAATCGTTTCGATTTGTCAATTCTTTTGTTCAATTCGGGATTCGAGGATGCGTACAACTTCGGTCTGAGCGTATTTTTCTTCAACCGATGCGTCTGCGCCATGCTGGATCAATGCAGTTACAACAACATCGTTATCCGCGTATGCAGCCATGTGCAGAGGCGTAAGACCTGCTGTCTTGCTGTTGGTTTCATTTTTCTGGGGGTGTTTTGTTGTTTTTCCGGGTTTTTAGGTTTTATTATTGTGAATTTTTCATATAATGATTTATTTTAATTCTACCAAATCCAGATCGAATCGGCTGGTCTCGTGGACTCTTGAAAATTTGCTTACAATGTAAGCCTTATCCGAACCGGTATAGTGAGCAAATACGGATACAGGGCGAAGATGCGGAACTTTGCTTTCAATAATGCCTTTAAGATTCTCGTCGCCTTCCACATGGACCTGCAAATACGAATCAGTCTGCTTAAATCCTGTGCCGATATACCAATCGCGCACCCATTGATCGTCCCGCGTCCACGCTTCCAGATACTGCATGCCCGCAGTTCTCGCCCGCTCTAGCGCTTCAACCAACAGGAGACGACCTACACCTTCGCGCCGATGATCCGGATGCACGGCCAGATGCCAGATCATGGCGCCCCTACGCTCCGAATCCGAACATACGTCGCCAGGCTGTACGTCCAACTCCAGATCGATCAGTCCAATAATCTCGTCTCCCTGAGCGGCGACCAGTTCGATCGATGGGTTCTCGTAGTGCTCTTTCGCGTTCAAGACATTATCATAGTAAGCGGTATCAAGAAAGGCCAATACACGGCATCTCAGCCAGCTTTTCTCGTCTTCGTTCTCGTAAGGCCTAATTATCATGAGCAGGTCTCCTTTATGATGGATCAATTTTAATTAATTTACCATACTCCAATCCTTCACAGCTAAATCATTTCTCATAACCCTTAAAAAAGCACTCCCATGAAGGGAATGCTTAACATCATCGATGATAAACTTCTTATTTCGTAGACAGCAGGCTGTCCGTAATGAATTTCAGTTGTTCTTCCAGCGTAATGGGATCATTGTACGTGTCCGAAGTCGCATCCATTTGGAAGACATGGCCTGCTTTCACGGCCGGGAGGTTCTTCCAAATACTATTTCCGTATACCACTTCAGGATCGCTGTTATCGCCCGACCATGGGCTAGTGAAGATGACATCGCCTGCGTATTCCGGCAGCACTTCCAGCGAGATCGAAGCCCATCCCGTGCCGCTGTCAATCGATTCAGCTTGAGCTTTTGCAGGGGCTTTCAGACCGAACTCGCCATAAATAATTTCGCCGCCGCGTCCGTAATTATGTCCGAATACGTAGATGCCTTTTTCATAAGGATTCAATAAAGATACCGTGCGATTCCCCATGGCTGCCTCGATTCGAGGTTTCAGCTCGGCGATCTGCGTGTTCCATTTTTCGACCCATGCGGCAGCCGCGTCTTCACGATTGGTCAGCTTGCCCAATTTAACGATCAGGTCTTTGAAATTATCCTTGCCGTAGGCAATCTGAACAACGGGCGCAATGGCTTCCAACTGCTCTATGCCTTCCGTGCCCTGATAAACGATGATCAGATCCGGCTTAAGCTCAAGAATCGGTTCAGCCGTAGGGGTCTCGCCTAAATCTACCGTACCTTGAGCAGCCAGTTGTTCCTTGATATATTTGTTGTTGATCGCTCCGGATGTTGCCCCTACGACAGGCGCATCAAGCGCTACGAAATAACCTGTTGTAAAAGCGGTCAAATCGACGATGCGTCGCGGATTTTGCGGAACTTGAACGTCGCCCGCGTCCGATGCAAAGGTCACCGTCTCGTCTTCAGTCCCCGTAGGTTCCTCAGTCGCAGGCTTTGTCGCTACTTCTTCTGTATTCGTCTCTACCGCCGCTTGCTCTTCTGCAGCAGCTGTGCTGCTTGCTTCTGTACTTCTTATCGTAGGTTGTCCGCAAGCACTGAGAACCAGCGTAAGCACCATAACCAACATTAGCAAAGCAGCATTGTATCTCTTCAACAAAATAAACCCACCCTTTTATTTGATATTGATAATCATTATCAAAAAATAGCATGCGATCTGCGATTTGACAAGCAAATTCTTCAGATGCAGCAAAAAAAGGGCGGGATCAAGGATCCGATTATTCAATTTGAATGGATAAGGCATAACTTGCATAATCTTCATTTCCCCAGACTGCCCAGATTTGCAGCGCGTAGTGTCCCTTAGAATCCGGCAGCGTTAATGTCGTTCCACGAACAATCACAGGGATCGGAGCCGCCTCCGAATCGTCCATACTCATCAAATTTGCCGTAATCTGAAAAGGTTCTTCCCCGTCAAAATCGAGCCTGATTCCGCTTTCAGCTTGGAAAATTTCTACTTCATCATCTCGAACTTGTTCCGTCGGGTGCATCGAATCCGATTCTGTATTTTCCCACGAATAGGTTCCGAGTGTCATCGGCATCCGCATCGTATTCAAACGTTCAGCCGTCAGGGACGGCGGCTTGCTCCCTGCCCCGCAGCCTGTCGCGATCGCCACGAACACCAGAAACACAAGGATCATTAGAGGGCGAAAAGGGTCGGTTTTACAACGAATTCTCATGTTCGTTTCTCCTCTCATGCACGTCAATTGAAGTTCAAGTCGGTGATTCCTTTTATTTTCTTTACCCCCAATTTTCAGTATACCCTTCCTTTTACCTGTTGAAAAAGCACACGGCAGTAATAAATGTAAAAAGACGACTCTCCGCCAAGAAGAGTCGTCAACGCGTCGAAAACGTACAATGGAGCTGGAAGTCAGCGGGCGGAGAAAGAAATTTTTCTCCGAATCCGATAACTTCTCCCGCATCTGCGGCTTTCAAGGGTACCCCTCTCGCTTACCGCGCTTCTTCCCGCTCGATACCGGCACCTGATTCACGGCTGCGACGCATTCTGCGTTCTGCCGTGCTTTCTTCAACTCCGCGCAGTCCATCTCGTGAAAAGATCAGCTCCAGCTCCAATAGCCGATCAGCCAGACGGAGCGGAATCGCTTCACGCAATTGTTGCCAAGGAAGAAACTGCTCCGGCAGCAAGCGGTATTCCGTATACTCCAAAGCAGGCTTGAAGGCAAACGAGCGCAAATAACGTTTTACGCGCGTATGAACTTCTTCAGCATCACCGCCCGCAGGCAGCAAACAAGCGATCTTGCCGTCTGCGTATAGCCCGTCAGCACCTGCCCGCTGCCCTGCTGCCAGATACAAATCAGGTAATAGTTCGAATACTTCCGGCATCGAAGATAGCGCATGCTTACCCGGCTGGGCGAACAAGCGAACATGGGTGCCGTCGCTCAGGTTGCTTCGATTTTTCAATAAGCCTTTCAAAACGCCGCCATGGAACGTTGCTTCGCAATCAAGCACTTCGCCATTGGGACCGACATAGATCCAGACCTGCTCCATTTGATGAATATGTCCGATTTCGTAATCCCACCAGATCGCGTATTCCAATATAAACGCGGTCCGGGGATCGGCTTCTTCGAACGACCGCGGAAACGACGGGGATTCTTCCTCGACGCCCAGACGTGAAAACCCAACCAAATTAGGCAGGAAAGGCTCACGCAGATCAAACATTAAATAAGGCGCATAGCGTTCGCACAATATACGTTCCTCGTCTTCGGCATCTTTTGCCGCTTTTTTTTCCCATCCGTTCGCCGCCGACTCGCTCATCTTCTCAACTCCTTAACATTTCGCTGCATCCGCACTGCAAATCCATGCAGGAATACGGATTCATTTTTCCCATATCCTTATTTTGCGTGAAAAATGTTTGGTGAATGTTAAGCCGAGTGGAAGGAAGCGTTAAGTTTATCCGGAACATAGAGTTGCATAAACTTCCAAGCCGTAGGTTAATGCTTCTTCATCGCCTTCTTCGGCACCGTATAACGCTTCGCGCAGCGGAAGTATTTTGGCATACAGGCGAGCCCGACCCGCCAAATCTGAATCCCCACCACCGTAGGCCGCTATACACTTTTCGAAAAACACAGGCCCGTATCCAATCAAAATGCCTGCAAAATCGATAGCGGGATCACCCAGTCTCGCCGATCCGAAGCCGATTATGCCTGCCAACTGTTCATGCTCGGCATCCCACAGCAGATGTGCCGGACCGAATGCTCCATGGATCAGCACCTGTTTGGCCCCTTTTTCCGATTGAATCCAAGCTTCCAAATCGATTTCTGCCTGTCTCTGCAATTCCTTGCTCATGACGGGAAAAAGTTGTCTACGCATGATATCCCTCAGTTGCTCGCCCGAAAAATACTCCGTCTCTTCGGGTTCCTCGGCTTCAGGCGGTTCGGCTTCCGGTTGCACGGCATGCATTTTTCCAAGAAATTCGCCGATCATGGACGCTGCATGCTCTTGCTCCGGTGTTCCGGCCAACCTCTCCACCCGTTCCGGCCATAACGATTCTCCGTCAATCCGCTCATAGCCTATAAAAGTCCTCACGGGTTCAAGCGCTTCTAACGATTCGTAGATCGGTACAGGCACCGGCAGATTGACGACTCTCGATACTGCCGGAAGCAAGATTTTCGCTTCATAAGCGAGACGTTTCGCTCTCCATTCATTTCGGGCAAATCGAAAAACAAATCTATAATTCACACTGAAGACCACGTCATGCTGCGCGGCTCTCTCCGTCTGGATATCTTCGATCGCCATTTCTGGATAGACCTCTTGAAGACGTTGGGCAAATGGGTTGCTCATACTTGATCGTTCCCTTCATTTCTCTCTTCCTTAACTTAACATACGCGAAAAGCGGGCTCAAATGATTGAATTTCAATTCTTTACCGATCATTCTCAAAAATATCCAAGAAGAGCCTGTTTTACCGGAGGAAACGGCGGCCTCGAATACGTTTGCTGCGCATTTTGAGAACGAAGCGTTAGGCGGTAATCGTTAGCCTAACGCTCCACTCTCTCCACGTTCTTTTACCCCGATTGGCGCTCCTGCATACCCAACATCTATTCGAGTTTTTCCAAAGCCTGGAACAGCAATTCGTAATACGTCTCGGTATTGTCCGTATAATCGCTTAACGCAACATTACGCCGCTCATGCACAGGCTGCCCATAGTCATCGTAGGTAATCCCTTGGATTGCGATGCGTTCTGCTTTCCCTTGCACCAACTCGCGGAATTCTTTAGCCTCAACCCAAAACACGCCGGACACTTCGCTTTCTTGCACCCGGTAATCTTCTAGGTTTTGCTCGCAGCGGTAGAGGTGGACATGCGTAAACTCCCGGTCCATATAATGCTCGGAAATCCTGTATTCGTCCCGATGCATCCCGCAGTAGATCAGATCCTCGTAGCGGGCCGACAGACCCAACTCTTCTTCCAGCTCCCGCAATCCGTCTTCAGGCGTCTCGCCCGCGAGCAGATGCCCCGCGCTGGATGTATCGAGTTTGTCAGGAAAAGTCTCTTTATCCGGATGACGGAGTTGAAACAGCAGCTTCCAACCTTCTTCCGCCGATCCCGAGACCACCCAGCAGTGGAACACCTGGTGCCACAAGCCCTCGCGATGAACCTCTCCACGAGGCGCTGTTCCGATCCAATCCTTCTTTTCATTGAATACGTCCAATACTTCAGTGACGGCCATAACGGCTGCACCGCTCCTTTCGGCGACGATCCGGCCCTAACGTATGCGCCCACGCCGGTCGTCTTCTTTTCCTGTTCCAGAGCTGGATTTTACAACGCGCAGTGATCCTGATTTTGCATAACCAAACCGGTTCCGCGCTCGTCAACCAGCAAATCCAACGTAACTTCGGAGTTTACAAAGCTGATCGCATGCGGTTCGTAGACCACGTCAAGACCATTCACGACGCAGCGGCGATCTTGGCTCTCTGCGGCTCCCAGCTTTACCATGAATCCAGGTCCGCAGCAGCTGCAGCTTTTGCCGTTGGACAAGACGCGAAGCGACGAGATTCCGGTCTTTTGCATGTGTTCTTCAATAAAAGCTTTGGCTTCATCGGTAATAACCATACCCATTCGCCTCCTTTCGCTGATCTGTCTAGGCTTCTTCCGCCAGATCTTTCGGATTCACGATCGCCAGCAGCACATGATCTTGCCAACGTCCGTTGATATTCACGTTGCGGCGGCATAATCCTTCGCGTTCAAATCCGGCTTTTTCCAGCACGCGCAGCGATCCCTGATTATGCGGCATCACGCCGGCTTCGATCCGATGCAGGGCGAGCACTTCGAACGCATGGCGCACGACAAAACGTACCGCTTCCGTCATATAGCCTTTGCCGTTATAATCGCCGTCCATCGAATAGCCGATCAACGCGCTTTGCAGGCTGCCTCGCTTGACATCCATCAAATCCACGCCTCCGATCAGCAAGCCGGATTCCCGTTCACGCACCATAAAGGTGTAACGCTTATCCGCAGCTGCGGCGTCTATCGATCTTTGTACACGGGCAACCTGCTCTTCATATGTGTAAAAAGAATCGTCGCGCGTGGCGGTAAACTGACGGAAAAACGCTTGGTTTTTCAACTCGTGCTCAAGCAAATCATTAACATCGTTCTCACTGACCAACTCGATGCGCAGCCGCTGGCTTCCGTCGTGGTACAAGCCCAATGCCGACTCTCCGTTCGTCCAATCGGGTCGGGGCGACAACGATTGATGCTGATTTTCCTGTTCATGTCGAGGTTCGTTCGTATCCATCTCTTGATAAGCCTCCATCCATTTCTCGCCTGTTCTCGCTACGCGTCGCGGTGAGCTGACATGTTCCAAAAACCAGCGATACAGTCCCTCATTGACGTAGACTTTTTTCCAGCAGTCATGGCCCATCCCCGGGTACAGCGTGAGTTCTACTTCTGCCCCGACGTTTCGCATCGCTTCAGCCATTTTCTCCGATTCCGAACATCGAATGACCTGATCGTCTATCCCATGAAAAATCCAGGTCGGCATATCTTGGAGCGTCCGAGCATGCGTCGGATCTCCCCCGCCCGATACGGGAGCAATCGCGGCAAAACGCTCCGGATGATGTTCGGCCAGCTGCCATACGCCATATGCGCCCATGCTGAAGCCTGTCAGGTACACGCGATCGGAATCGATATGCCATTGCTCTTCCAGATCGTCGAGAATAGCCAGCACCTCATCCTCGCGCGTATTCCAAAAGGCTCCCAGCGGACACTGCGGAGCCACGACGATAAAAGGGAAATTCCGTTCACTTTCGACACGTGCCGGAAGGCCTTCCCTGCGAATGGCATCCGGCTGTGTTCCGCTTCCTCCGGCTCCGTGCAGATACAGGATCAGCGGCCACTTCTTCGAATCGTTTTCATCATAAGTCAAAGGAACGTATAGCAAATAATTCATACGGATGGTTTTAAGAATTTGCTTATCGATCCGAAGCTCTCGTCCGTTCACCGTTCCAGCCTCCTTATTACACGCGCCGTTTCGTACGTTGCGTTATCGAATCGCGCCCAGCACATCCAGCAGCATTTGCTTGAAGCGCGGACGGTCGATTCCTTCGCATACACGGACATTGGGTTGTCGCCCCAGACGGCCGTTGATATCGACTACGCTGTAGCCGCGCGTCCATTCGCCCTTCGTCTCCACGTCGACGAAATAGGACTGGCTTTTCGTCATTACGGATTCATCGGCGGCGACCGCCATCAGCAGCGTATCCGGATGCGTCGTGCCGCTAAGGCGGTGTACCTTTTTATTAAACTGCATGACGACTTTATTCACGGCAATAAAAAATTCCGCGCCCGATGTTCCGAGTGCCGAGATTTCCGCATGGTCTTCGTCATCCATCAACGAGAAGTCCGTACACATTTCCCAACCTACCATCGTAGTCGGGATACCGGAATTGAGTACGAGACTTGCCGCTTCGGGATCTGTGTAGAAGTTATACTCGGCTGCGGGGGTGATATTGCCAAGCGCGTTGTTCGTACCGCCCATCACGTACAAATGCGCGATTTCCGGTACGATGGTCGGGTCTTTTTGAATCGCCATCGCAATATTCGTCAGCGGGGCGATCGCAAGCAACGTCACTTCTCCCGGATATTTGTGCACCGTGTCGATCAGAAAATCGACTGCGTGACCTTCCGACGGACGCTGCTCCGCCGGCGGGAAGTTAGCTCCGCCCATGCCGTCGCTGCCGTGCACGTCTTCGACGGTCAGATGGGACGGCGAGTTCCAGGGAGCCAGCAGCGGACGCTCGCAGCCTTTGAAGACCGGAATCTTCCCATCGACTCCTCCTTTGCCTGCGACCTGGATCGTGTACAAAGCATTTTCGACCTCTTGGTCAAACTGCACGTTGCCTCCGGTCATCATGATGCCCAATACGTCAAAATGATGTAGCGCCGTCAAGATGGCAATCGTATCGTCTCCTGCCGTGTCCGTGTCGATAATGACTTTGCGACGTGCCTGTTCCCATCGTTTACCTTGTTGCGTTGTCATCTGTTCCTCAGCCCTTCTTTATCTATAATCCGATCATCCATGCGGTGACGGTGCGGCCGGCTTCTGCCTGCCGTCTACCTTCTAAGCATACGTCGACCTGGACCGAGGTTCAATCCTTTTCCCCGGCATTCTCGCTCTTGACCCATAATCGGGACAGATTCGGGAAGCCGAGCGAGTCCATGCGCAGCCCGTACAGATTCCGGTTGAAATAACCGCGATGATTGATATGCGTTCCGTACAGCAGCCAGTTTTCTTGTTCCAGCAAAGATTGCGCGCATTCGAATACGTCGGCGCGCCCTTCTTTTTCTTTGCCCATGAATCCTTCGAACAATCCGTGCAGCGTCGCGAGACGATCGTCGTCCAGCTTACGGTTCAGATAGGTCCCTTCGTTCAAAAAAAAGTTCAACAGTTCCAGTTCCCAATCGTCTTCCAGCATTTCGGTCGCCAGTGCCAATTCGCCGGGTTCCGCTTCCGTTCTGCCCAGCGAAACATCCTGCGGACACAGCTCTAGTTCAAGACCAATCAAGCCGGCGCGGCGCTGTAGCCACTGCGCTTCCGACCTTTCCTGCTTGCGGTCCATAAACACGATTTGCAGCTTTTGCTTGGCATAACCGCTGCGGCGCAAACACGCTTCCGCTTCTTCGAGCGAGCCGGGCGGAATCGTGGATCGTTTGCTGCGCGAAGGCAAAAATCCGGCAGCCGGTTCGATCAGATTGCCGCCCAAATCGTCGATGATGGCTTGGCGATCGTACAGCAGGCGAACCGCTTTTCGAAAGTCCGGTTCATGATGGATGCCCGGCACGCGAAAATTGAAAATCAGATAGCGGCAGCCCATACCCGGTTTGTTGAGTTCTTTGCTGTCTTCCACATCGTCTTGATCCGACAGATGGTACGTGCGGCTTTCATGCGCGATACCGGGCAAAAACCAGACGTCGACCCGATCGATCAGCGGACGGTACCCGAAATAGCCGTCGAACGCGTTCAACGTCAGTCTGCTGCTTTCGAGCTTGTCGATCCGAAACGGTCCGCTTCCGATCGGCAGTCCTGCTTTCTCTTCCGCCGGAAGCACGGCCAAATACAAGCAGCCCGCCAAATGAAGAAAAAAAGCGTTAGGACTAGACAATCGGAACACGACGACGTAATCGCCGAACGTCTCCACTTCTTCCACGTCTTTGAACAGTTTGATCGCGGGCGAATTTTTGCGGCGCAAACGGTGCAGCGTCGATTGCACGTCGCGCGACGTCAGCAATCGTCCGTCATGAAACCGAACCCCTTTGCGCAAATAAAACGTCCAGCGCGTTTGATCGTTGTTGCTTTCCCAGCGATGAGCCAGTTTGGGCAAAAAACTTTCGGACACCGTATCGTAATCGACCAGCGTATCGAACAATTGACCCAACACATAGACTTCGAACACGGTGTAGGCGAAAGCCGGATCGACGTTTTCCAACTGCTGTCCCCGGATCATCTGAAGCACGTCGCGAGTCGACGATTCTTCCGGTTCGCTGCGCAGTCCCAGATATACGTTGACCCGCGTCCACAGCTTTTGCTTGAGGTTCTCGTCGACTTGGGCATCCGAGATCAGATCAAGCGCTTCGTTCATGCGGCCGTTTTGCAGCAGCGCATCCACTTTCATCTCCAGCACTTCGCCGACCGGACGCAGAAAAGCAAGCGTGGACCCGTTGCCTCTTCCGCGTCCCGGCGTCCAGCGTATCCAGCCTTTGTCTTCCAGCCGCCGCAAAACGAATTTGACGTTGCGCGGCGTGCAAAACAGCAGCTCCGACAACTTCCCGATCGTGACCCGCACGGTACCGTCTTCGTTTTTCTCCTGCCGAAGTCCCCGATAGATCTGCAAATAATGCAGCATTCCGCTGTCCATGCGTTTGCCTCCTTTCCTTGAACAAAACCCCCATGATTCTATTCGAACATAAAAAAGGTGAAAAAAGCAAATCTTTTCTTACCCTTTTTCTTCTCCTTTTGTCTCGGTACAATGGCGTCAATCGATCACAAGGAGTGTAAGGCCTATGATTCCAAAAGCGTTAAAAAGTATTCACCCTCTGGCCTGGACCATCATCATCGGCACGATGTTCGGACGCGTCGTTACCTCGATGAGCATTCCGTTCCTCGCCATCTATCTGACCGGCACCATGGGCGTATCGTCGACCCAGACCGGATTCATCGTTGCGGCAAGTTCGCTTGCAGGCGTTTCGATCAGCTTTTACGGCGGGTATATCTCGGACCGGATCGGCCGCAAAAAAGTGATGCTCGTCTCCGTGTTCTGCTGGGCGGCGGTGTTTTTCGGTTTTGCCGCTTCGACGGAAGTCTGGATGTTTTTCGTCGTCAACGTGCTGAACGGCTTGTGCCGCTCGGTATTCGAACCGGCATCGCGGGCGCTGCTGTCCGATACGACGGCTCCCGAGCATAAGCTGCTGGTATTCAATCTGCGCTATGCGGCAATCAATATCGGCGTCGTGTTCGGGCCGATTCTCGGCCTTCAGCTTGGCTCGGCGGAATCCACTTTCCCGTTTCTGATAGCCGGTATCGTGTATGTCCTGTACGGTTTCGTGCTGATCGTGCAGTTCGCCGCGCATCGCACCGCGCTGCCGCTCCCAAATCAAGCTCGGCCGCCCCAAATCCGCGAAGCTTTTTCGGTGACCAGCCGCGATCGGATCTTTTTGCCCGTGCTGATCGGAACGACGTTCTGCGTACTTGGGTACGGGCATTTCAGTTCCACGCTTGCTCAGTATCTGTCTTTGACTCCGGGCATCAGCAACGGCAAAGAATTGTTTTCGTACATGCTGGCCATGAACGCGGCGGTCGTGCTGCTGGTGCAGTATCCTATCGTAAAAACGGCCAGCCGCTTCCGTCCGGTCGTTCCACTTATTTTGGGCAATTTATTCGTTGCGATTTCTTTGCTGATGTTCGGCATGGGGCACAGTCTTTTCTTATTGTTGGCAGGCGTATTTGTATTTACCGTCGGCGAAGTGCTGATGTTCACGATGATGGATATGTTGATCGACCGAATCGCCAAACCCGAATGGAAAGGCACGTATTTCGGAACGATCGGCTTCAACAACATCGGGAACGTGGTGGCGCCGATCGTCGGCGGACTGCTGCTTGATCGGTTTGCTGTGCAAAGCGGGTTCGCCGTGTTCGCCCCTCTGGCGCTGTTAACGGCATGCGGGCTGCCTTTCCTCTGGGCGGCGCATAAGCGATTGACGGCGAAAGAATCGGTGGAAGCGGACAAACCAAGCAAAGAGACCGCGGGAACACCTGCCTAATCGGCGGTTTTCTTTGCGAATGTACAAAAAAGCTGCGCGAAGGCTGTAAGCCTTGTGCAGCTTTTCTTGTGCGCGGAATTTGCTTTTAGATCGGAGAGGGGTCCGAATGGGTTTACGCTTCGTTCAATGAAGCTCCGTTCGTAGCAATCACTTCCTTGTACCAATGGAAGCTTTTTTTGCGTATCCGCCGAAGCGTGCCTTCCCCGTTATTATCGCGATCAACGTAGATATAACCGTACCTTTTTTTCATTTCTCCGGTAGAAGCGCTGATCAGATCGATGCAGCCCCAGCTCGTGTAACCGATTAGCTCCACGCCTTCCTCGATTGCGCGGCGAGCTTCAATCAGATGGCGATTCAGGTAATCGATCCGGTAATCGTCGTTCACAACGCCGTCCGGCTCTAACGTATCCGAAGCGCCGAGGCCGTTTTCCACAATGAAAAGAGGTTTCCCGTAACGTTCGTACAGTTGATGCATCGCGTAACGCAGGCCGGAAGGGTCGATCTGCCATCCCCAGTCGCTGGATTGCAGATACGGATTCACGACGCCCCCGAACAGATTGCCTGAAGCTTTGTCCGGATGGTTCGGATCGCTGCTGACCGCCGTGCTGGTATAATAGCTGAACGCGATAAAATCAACAGCATACTGCCGCAGCAGGTCCGCATCCCCGGATTCCGTCGCCAAACTTACCCCTTTTTCCCGGAAAAAGCTGTCGGCAAAATATGGGTAGTTTCCTTTGACCATGACGTCGGTGAACAGCTGCGTAATACGGTCATGCTCCATCGCTTCCAGCGCGTCTTCCGGCTTCGAGGTCAGCGGATAGGTCGCACCTCCGGCTACCATGCAACCGATCTGTGCCGCAGGTATCAATTCACGCACCGCTTTGACCGCCAGTGCGCTTGCAACAAACTGATGATGAGCGGATTGGTAAACGGCTTGCGCTTTGTTTTCGCTCTCATCAATCACGATTCCGCCACTGATAAACGGGATATGCGCCAGCATATTGATCTCGTTAAAAGTGATCCAATACTTCACTTTTTGCCCGTAACGTTCGAACAGCGTACGCGCATAGCGTTCGAACAATCCGATCAGCTTGCGGTTGCGCCAACCTCCGTAATTTTCAAGCAGCGCAAGCGGCATATCGAAATGGGAGATCGTAATCAACGGTTCGATACCGTGCTTCAAAAGTTCATCGATCACACGGTCATAAAACTGCAACCCTGCTTCGTTAGGTTGCTTGTCGTCGCCGTTCGGAAAAATCCGTGTCCAAGCGATCGAAGTCCGGAATACCTTAAAGCCCATTTCCGCGAACAACGCGATATCCTCTTGATACCGATGATAGAAATCAATCGCTTCGTGCGAAGGATAATAGGTGCCTTCTTCGACCTGCGGGATTTCGCCTTTTCCGTGAAAAAGCAGCTTGAATCGGGCCGGAGCCGTCGGCAATACGTCCGCCGTGCTCAATCCTTTTCCGTCTTCGGAATAAGCGCCCTCCACCTGATTGGCAGCCACTGCTCCTCCCCATAAAAAGCCTTGCGGGAATTGATGCTTCTTCATTTTGCCATCTCCTTCGCATGAATGGTCTTGCTTGCTATTTTAGTACACTCAACAATTGGGTTCCTGATTGGATCTCGGTTTGCTGCGTTTCGATGATATCGAGATAACGATCGGCGTTGGTCACAATTACCGGCGTAATGGTCTCGAATCCGGCTGCGCGAATCTTTTCCAAATCGAAACGAAGCAGTAGGTCGCCTGCCGCTACCCTTGCGCCCTGCTCGATCAGCGTCGTAAAATGCTCGCCTTTTAATTTGACCGTATTGATGCCGACATGAATCAAGATTTCCGCGCCGCTATCCGACGTAATCCCGATCGCGTGCTTGGAAGGAAATACATTGGTCACGATGCCGCTTACCGGAGCCTTCACTTCGCCTAAGCTCGGTTCGATCGCGACACCCTGCCCCATCGCACCGGAAGCAAACGCGCCGTCGCTGACACTGCTAAGGGAATGAACGGTTCCGGATATCGGACTGAGCACAGTTTCCTGTTTAGTCAAAGGTCCGGTCGACGAATCAGAAGCCGGAGTCTGGCGGACTTCGGTCGATTCTTCGATAGTCTTGGCTTTGTTTTTGTCTTCGTAGCCGAGAAACACAACTAGAGCAATGGCGAGGAAGAATGATACCGCGATGCCGGGCACATAAGCCATAATCGGTTCGAAAGTCACGATAGAAAAAATGCTAGGGAACGCGAAGGCCAATGCTTTACCGCCCAGCGTGCCGTTGATTGCCCCACCGGCGGCTCCGGCGATAACGGCGTACGCGATCAGTCTTTTATAACGCAAAATGAATCCATAAATGATCGGTTCCGTCACGCCGGCCAACAGGCCGGGAATCGCTGTCGAGCTCGCAAGCGTGCGGGTACTCTTATCGCGTACCCGCAGCAAAATCCCTACCGCCAAACCGATCTCGGCAAACACGGCTGGTCCGAACATCGCGCTAAGCGGATCGCCGCCTTGAGCCAAATTCTGAATAACAATAGGCACCAAGCCGTTATGGATGCCGAGCAGCGTCAGGAACATCCAAGAGCCGCCAACCACAAGTCCGGCCAACCAACCGCTTTTTTCCGCCAAGAATGTCACGGCTGTCGCGATTCCGTTACCCGCGTAGACACCGAAAGGCCCAAAGATCAATACGGTCAACGGCACGATAATCAATAAACAAAGCATTGGGACGAGGAACAACTGAACGTTTTTGTGAATGATCTTTTTCAGCCATTTGTTCAGCAGTGCGTAGAAGCAGACGGCGATGAATACCGGAAATACCGTCGACGAATAACTCGCGATAATGACCGGAATACCGAGGAATGTAACAGGACCTTCCGAAGTCGCCAACCCGGTCAAATTCGGTTCAAGCAGTGCCGCTCCGATAATTCCGCCAACGTATGCATTGGCGCCAAGCTTAGTTGCCAGCGTAATGCCCAGAAAGATCGGCAGGAAGTAAAACACGGCATTCGCCGCTGCCTGCAAAATCAGATAGGTAGAGCTTTGCTCGCTCAATACGCCAGCGGTCGACAAAACAATCAGTAGCGCTTTGAGCATTCCCGATCCAGCCAGCGCGCCGAGCAGCGGCGAGAAACTGCCAGAGATGACGCCGAAAATACGGCTGGACAGCTTTTCTTTCGTTTGAGGCAAGCCGCCTCCGCTTCCTCCCTGAACGCCGCCTTCGGCCAATAGGGTATCATAAACTTCGGAGACGTGCGGACCGATCACGACCTGAAATTCTCCACCTGCGGATTGGGCCGTCAGCACGCCGGACATGGCATTCAACGCTTCTTTGTCCGCTTTCGATTCGTCTTTCAACGTAAAACGCAGCCGGGTCGCGCAATGGATCAAACCCGCTACATTCTCTTTTCCTCCTACGCGCTCTAGTATATCCCGCGACAGTTCACTGTATTTCATGGGTGGTTCCTCCTCGATTCGATGCGTCCGAACGGATACAAAAAAGCCTAAATCGAACCTTTCGGCTCGATTTAGGCTTGCCCTTTCGGTAACACCCTAAATGGTGGTTGATTCTTTTTTGTGTACGACCCGTTGAATATGGATCGTAAGGTACATCAGTTCTTCGTCCGATAGCTGATAACTATACTGGTTGTCGACGAACTTGCGGATCTTCAACGCGCATTCGTAAGAACTCGTATACTTGTCCCGAATAACGTTCAGCATTTCTTCGAATTGATCGCGATTATAATGGGTTCCCTTCACCAGACGCTGCGCGAAAAATTTTAAATGCGTAATAAAGCGGTAATAACTGAGCAAACTCTCGTCGAATTCGATCTTGAAATGGTATTTAATGATCGTCAGGATCTCCTGCATCACCTTAGTCATCTTTTTGACGACCGGCATTTCTTCGTTCATCTCGGCGTTCACAATATGAAGCGCCAAAAATCCCGCTTCGTCCTCGGGAAGAATCACACCGAATTGTTCCAAAATCATGTTCAGTGCTTCAAGCCCGATCTCGTATTCTTCTTTGTACAGCTGCTTGGTTTCCCACAGCAAGCCGTTCTTGATCGTCATTCCTCCGCGTATTCGCTCCACCGCGAAGTGGATATGATCGGTCAGATGAATGTACAGACTCTCGCTCAATTGCTTACCCAGCTTCATCGTGGCATAGGTCACGATCCGCTCGGAAAGCTCTAGGTATTCGATCGGCATATCCGAGATCAGCGCTTTGTACTTGCTGTTCATCTCTTCATTTTCCAGCGTGAATACCTTCTCGATCGTTGATTCGTCGATCTGATCGCCCACACGCTTGTTATAAGCGACGCCGCGTCCGATCACAATCACTTCCTGACTGTCTTTCAACGAAACAACAGCATTGTTGTTCAAAATCTTTTTGATTTCCAAGACGTCACCCTCTTTATTCCGACAAAAAAAGACAAAACCCAACCTTTGCGAAAGGTTACGGTTTTGCCTGATCAAACAGTAACAACCCGTTTCTGTATACGCTTCCTCAAAAATAACATTACCTTTTAAAAATTGCAAGAGCTTTCACCTATTTAGTCAGTTAGCAATAAAATCCACATGAATCGACGTGCTTCGCTTTGACTACGAACGTTTTGTTATCCTCTCGGACGTTTACAGTTTAGAGAGTAAGCAATATCGACCAAGCCGCCGCGCGCATGAAACGACAAATCTCGTGGAAACGGATTTCCGTGTTCGCCCGGCCGTTAAGGAGGAAGCTATGCCACCCATCCCTACCGCGCAAGACATGTATATTCGCCAATTGACCGAAGAAGCCTTGGGGCTGTTAAGACAAGAACGCCCGACCGAGTTCGAACATTTCGCCCGGGATGTACATCCCTACGACCTTGTACAGATTTATCATGAGCTTTTGCCCCATGATCAAAATCGATTCCTGCACCTGCTGCCGATCGAACAGCTTGCGGATCTGACCGAATCGACCAGCAATGCGGAGCAGGTCGAAATTTTCGGCATTCTGGGACCCGAGCGTTCGATCGACGTCATGCAGCAGATGGACGAAGGCGACTTGGCTCGGTTCCTGAACGAACTGACGCCCGCCAAGCGCGAAGAACTGTTATCGAGCATGCAGGTCAGCAGCGCCACTTCGCTGCGCAAGCTGCTGAGCTATCCGCCGGAAAGCGTCGGTCGACTGATGTCGGAGCGCTTTATTTCCATCTCAGCCGAAGATACGCCGCGGGAAGCGACTGAACATATCCGCCGAGTCGCTTCAATCTCGGATACGATCAGTTACCTGTATGTCGTCGATGAAGAAAAAAGACTGGTTGGCGTCGTATCGTATCATGATCTGTTTTTCGCCGCGGAAGACGCTACGATTAGCGAGTTGATGAGAAAACGCGTGGTCACGGTTTCCGTTACGATGGATCAGGAAGAAGCGGCCCGCTTGATTCAGGACTATGATTTTCTTGCGCTGCCGGTGATCGACGAAGCGCAAAAGCTATGCGGCGTCATTACGGTAGACGACATTCTCGATATCGTGGTGTCCGAAGCCGACGAAGACGTAGCCAAGATGGGCGGCGGCGGCAAAGATATCGACTTTGATACCAAGGCTTTCGTCGCGGTGCGGCGGCGTCTTCCGTGGTTGATTTTGCTGCTGTTTATCGGGCTGGTGTCAGGAAGCATTGTGGGGTATTTCGAGGATACGTTGCAGCAGATCGTGGCACTCGCGTTCTTTATGCCGATGATCGCGGGCATGACCGGAAACACGGGCACGCAGTCGCTTGCGGTCGTGGTGCGGGGACTGAACGGACGTAAACTAACGGCAAAACCCGTATGGAAACTGATACGGCGCGAGTTGGTCGTGGGCGTCTCGATCGGCGTGTGCTGCGGCATTATTATTACGCTCATCGCTTACTTCTGGCAAGGCAGCTTGGTGCTTGGAGGAATTATCGGCATTTCGCTGCTGGCGACGCTGATTATCGGGACATTGACCGGAACCTGCATTCCGCTGCTGCTCAGTAGGTTCAAAGTCGATCCGGCCGTCGCTTCGGGACCGCTCATTACGACGTTGAACGATATTTTGTCTTTGTTTATTTATTTCGGGATCGCTTCGCGGTTTTTGGGGATGTTGGGGTGAGGGGGACGGCTTTGGGTTAGCCGAAAAGTTCCTGTTCGTTAAGGGACGCTTGGGCGGCGCTGCGGGAGAAATTCGTTCTAGACGCTGTCTCGCTTGAGAATTTTAGAATTGATCCTGAGGTCAATTCTAAAATTTTCAAGCTCAAAGGCGTCTTTCACTGAATTTCTCCCTTCGCTTGCGAAGCTGCTTAAGGAACAGGATATCGTCAAAACAAAGCCCTCTCGATTGGTGAGAGGGCTTTGTTTTGATTGATTTTTCATTAACTGCATGATAGCAACGATCATGTATAGAAACAGATGAGCAGCCAAGAATAGAGAATATCCTAATACCTTGACCGCTTACAGCGAAGTCTGAACCGAAGTCGGTTCGGATGGCTGGGTGCTTGGGGTTGCAGATGGTGCACGCAGTACGCGCATGGCGTTGAGTACGGCGATCAAGGTTACGCCGACGTCGGAGAATACGGCTTCCCACATGGTGGCGATGCCGAAAGCGCCGAGGATCAGGAAGACGGCTTTGACGCCGAGGGCGAAGATGATGTTTTGCCATACGATGCGGCGAGTGCGTTTGGCGATGCCGATTGCGGTTACGATCTTCGACGGTTCGTCGGTCATGATAACGACGTCGGCGGCTTCGATAGCGGCGTCCGAGCCGAGCCCGCCCATCGCCACGCCGATATCGGCGCGTGCCAGTACGGGCGTATCGTTGATCCCGTCGCCGACGAACAAGATTTTCTCTTTGGCGCCTTTTTCCCGATCGAGCCTTTCGATCTGTTCGACTTTATGTTCGGGCAGCAGTTCGGCGTGGATTTCATCGATTCCGAGGCTGCGTCCGACGGATTCGCCGACGCTTTGGACATCGCCGGTCAGCATGACCGTTTTGCGTATGCCCAGACTTTTCAAACCGCGAACGGCTTCCGCCGAGTCTGACTTCACTTCGTCCGCGATTACGATTCGGCCCGCGTAACGTCCGTCAACCGCGACATGTACGACCGTGCCGGCATCCGAGGATTCGGTGAAAGAAATACCTTCGGCGCGCATCAGCTTGGCGTTGCCGGCCAGTATGGCCGAGCCATTCAAGCGTGCCCGGATGCCGTGTCCGGATACTTCTTCGTAATCGTTCACTTTTGACTCGTCCAGTTCGCCGCCAAAAGCTTCGCGGATCGAGTCGGCGATCGGGTGGTTCGAATGCAGTTCGGCATAAGCCGCAGCTTCCAATAATTGCTTTTGTTCAAAATCGTCTCCAGGATAAATCGCGGTTACTTTGAAGCTGCCTTGCGTCAATGTGCCTGTCTTATCGAACACGACAACTTTGACATTGTTCAAGGCTTCTAGATAATTACCGCCTTTGACCAGCACGCCTTGCTTGGATGCTGCGCCGATGCCCCCGAAAAAGCCGAGCGGGATCGAGACGACCAAGGCGCAAGGACAAGAAATCACCAGGAAAATCAAGGCGCGATAGATCCAGTCGGCGAACAATGCCCCCGGGATAAACAGCGGCGGAACAACGGCCAGCAGCAGTGCGGTAATGACCACGATCGGCGTATAAGCACGTGCGAATTTGTTGATGAACGTCTCGGTCGGCGCTTTGCGTCCCGCTGCATTTTCAACCAGTTCCAAAATTTTGGCTACCGACGATTCGCCGAACGTGCGCATAACTTCTACGGTCAGTACACCGTTCTTATTGATGAACCCGCCCAGCACTTCGTCCCCGGCCTTCACGCCGCGAGGAACGGATTCCCCTGTGAGCGCCGAGGTATCCACCAAGGAAGAGCCTTCGATAATCCGTCCGTCCAAAGGCACTTTTTCGCCGGGGCGAACCAGGATGTATGCACCGACAGTTACCGATTCCGGCTTAACTTTCTTCGTCTCTCCGTCGATCTTCAAGTTCGCATAATCGGGACGGATGTTTAACAACGACGTAATGGATTTGCGTGAGCGGTTAACAGCTAGGCTCTGGAAGAACTCGCCCACCTGGTAGAACAGCATGACCGCCACGCCTTCCGGATATTCGCCGATTGCGAAAGCACCGATTGTCGCCACCGACATCAGGAAATATTCATCGAAGACTTGGCCGCGGAAAATATTCTTCACCGCTTGCAAAACCACATCGCCGCCAACGGTCAGATACGCCAGCAGAAACAATGCCAGCTCGATCCCTCCGTTAAGCGGGAAGAGCAATGCTGTTGCCATGAGCGCCGCGCCTACTCCAAGACGGATCAGCAAGGTCTTTTTGCTTCCGCCATGATCATGGGAGTGTCCGGCATGCCCATGATCATCATGATCGTGACCCGCGTGATCGCGGCTTGCATGTTCGTGTCCCGTATGGGAATGTCCAGAGTCGCTATGCTTCGAACTTTGACCATGCGCATCCGCTCCGCCGCCGTGCATATGACCGGAAGAAGCTGTAGCTGCCGCATTCGAGGAAGCCTGGGCCATACGCCCTTTGGCATCAACAGGTTGTCTAGTTCCTTTCAACACGATCTGTACATGCGGTTCAAGCTTTTTGATCGTTCCGGCAGCTTTCGAAGACACTTCTGCCTCTTGCTCCGAATCCGTTTCAAAGGTCAGCGTTTTATTTACAAAATTCAGCGAGCAGGCAGATACTCCTTGCATCTTCTGGACGCTATTTTCGATCTTAAGCGCACAGTTTGCACAATCCAACCCTTCGAGTACCCATTCACGCTTGACGGTTCCCGCAGCGGTTCCCATAATAATCCCTCCCGGTTCCTCTCTTGCGTCACACTATTCAAAAACATTACGGATAATATATGAGCATATGTTCATGTGTTATTTTGATTATAGTCCCCTCTCTCTCCGAAGTCAAAGCTTTCGCCGAAAAAAGCCTATTCGTAATCTCAACGATTTTTGCTATAATGAACGCATGACGCATACGGGAAGGTGATGAAGCGTGACACAGGAAGCGCTACGCGAAGATTTGACGGACGAGTGCGGCCATGAAGGCGCGGACAGCTCGGCCCCTCGAGACACGCTGGTCCGGATCAAGGAGAATTTTGTGGACGAATCCACCACTATAGATATGGCCGAAATGTTCAAAGCGCTTGGCGATCCTACGAGGGTGAGAATCATTTATGCCTTGTTGCAAAAAGAACTTTGCGTGCACGACGTCTGTATTGTGCTCGATATGACGCAGTCGGCCGTCTCGCACCAGCTTCGGTATCTGCGCAATACGCGTATCGTGAAAAGACGCAAAGTGGGCAAGACGGTGTTTTATTCGCTTGATGATCGGCATGTGGAGGAAATTTTCGCACAGACGTTGCAGCATTTGAAGCACGGGTAAAGTCCTGTTTGTGGATGCAGCTGGGGGCGCTGCGGGATAAATTGCCAGCATAGGCTTCCGAAGTGCATTTCTTCGAAATGCTTCACAATCCGCTGTCTCGCCCGAGAATTTTAGAGCGGACTCTAGGTCCACTCTAAAATTCTCGGGCTCAAAGGCGTCTTTCACTGAATTTCTCCCTCCGCTAAGAGCTTCTTCTAAGAGCAGGAGCTTGTGTATAGTAGGAAAGACAAAGAAAGGGAAGCCCGACATTTGGGCTTCCCTTTTGGCGTTACGGAACAAATTAGCTCCTTATTTTACTCCAGATATTAGTCATTGTCTTTTACTCTGCAATCGAAGCCGGGCAGGTCGAGTTGGATGGTAATATGCGAGATGCCGAATTCTTCGGTTAGGAGATTGCGGGCTTGGTTGAGGACGGCGGGGCCGTCGGCTGCGTCGTTTAGTACAAGGTGACCGCTGAGCAACGGCAGGTCGGAGGATAGGGACCAGATATGCAGGTCGTGAACGTTTTGTACGCCCGGAATCTTGGAAAGTTCTTCGCGGATCTCGCCGGTATCGTAACCGACGGGGGTGCCTTCCATCAGAATATGCACGGAGTCGCGCGTAATGCGGTAAGCGCTGAGCAGAACCAGGGCGGCTACGATGACGCTGGCGATCGGATCGGCTAGGTCCCAACCGAAAGCCATGATCAGAATCGCCGCGACGATTGCGCCGACCGATCCGAGCAGGTCTCCGATAACGTGCAGGAAAGCACTACGGATATTCAGGTTTTCCGACGTATCGCCTCGCATTAGAAGGTAAGCCGCTGCGATGTTAACGAGCAAGCCGATAACGGCGATCGTCAGCATGCCTGTGCTCATCACGCTCGGCGGATCGGAGAAACGTTGGAAGGCTTCGTAGAAGATGTACAATGAGATGCCCAGCAGTGCAAGACCGTTCAGGAAAGCAGCCAGAACCTCAAAGCGTTTATATCCGTATGTCTTTGCACTGGTTGCCCGGCGCTCGCCCCAGATCATCGCCAATAAACTGAGTCCAAGCGCTACGGCGTCGCTTAGCATATGCCCGGCATCGGACAACAGCGCCAGGCTGTTGGTGACAAGGCCGCCGATGACTTCGACGATCATATAGGATGCGATCAGGAAGAACGATAATTTAAGTGCTTTTTTGTTCGCGTTATGCGTATGGGAGTGACCTCCCGGCCCATGCGAATGACCGTGACCGCCGTGATGGTGAGAGCCGCGGCGACTGCCGGAACCGCCTGCATGATGATCCGCATGGGAATCATGATTGCGCGAGTGATGATCGTGCTGGTGAGAATCGGAATGATCGTGTCCATGACTATCGTGAGACTGATGTTCACTCGAATCTCGTTTTGCGAATGACCGTTTTTCATCTGAAATCTGACTCATGTGACTCGCCCTCTTTTCAATAACATATGAGTAATTGCTCATATGTTCAATATAGCCCTGTTTTTTATATTTTGCAAGTCATTTGCATTGCTTTTCATAAAAAAAGCTTCGCCGGAGCGAAGCGTCAACGTGCCGAGAAAGTTTATCGTAGCCGGAAACGAGAAAACGGAGAGAGAAATTCAGTGCAGAAATGAAATGTTCGCCTTTGAAATCGAGAAAATACCGCTGAAACTTTAATGTTTTTCTCGATTTCAACACGCGACCGGAACGAATTTTTCTCGGAGTTTTCTCGCTTCCCGCACTCATGTAACTTTTTCGACAGCCTGATGCTCCTCTGAAGCGAAGCGTTCTATCCATACTTTTAAATAAACGAGCCTTCCGGAAAGTTCGGTCGAGATCCGCTTTTACTTACCCGCGTCTTTAGGCTTGGAATCCTTCAATGAAACGATCCGATTAAATACTTGTTCGCCTGAAGGTCCTCTATCCGGATCAAGTGCATAATAGCCATGACGAATAAATTGGTATCGATCGCCTACAGCTGCATTCGTCAAACTGGATTCTACCCGCGCATGAGTGATTTTGACCAAGGAATCCGGATCGACGAGCGATGTCCAGTCATTGCCGGATTCGGTCAATCGGCTATCCGGTTTCAACAACGGGCCGTAATGCCGGATTTCCGCCGGAATGGAATGCTTGGCCGAAACCCAATGAAGAGTCGCTTTCACTTTTCGGGCATTAAAGCCGCTCCCGCTCCGCGTGTCGGGATCATAGGTACCGTGCAGCTCTATAATCTCTCCGGTTACAGGATCTTTGATAACCTTCGTACAGGTGATAAAATACGCGCCTTTCAATCGAACCTCTTTGCCCGGAGCAAGCCGATGGAATCCTTTTGCGGGCTCTTCCATAAAGTCTTCCCGTTCCAGATACAGCTCCCGGCTGAACGGCACGCGCCGCTTCCCCATCGATTCGTTTTCCGCGTTATTTTCGATATCCAGCCATTCCGTATTGCCTTCGGGATAGTTGGTAACGACAAACTTGACAGGATCAAGCACGCTCATGACCGCCTTGGCTTTAGGTTTCAAATCTTGACGCACGGCGTGATCCAACAAAGCAATATCGACCGTGCTGGATGTTCGAATCATTCCGACATCCCCGATGAATCGGCGAATGCTCTCAGGCGTTACCCCTTTTCGGCGCAAACCCATCAGCGTAGGCAAACGAGGATCATCCCAACCGGAAACGAAGCCACCGTCGACCAGTTCTCTCAAATAACGCTTGCTGGTCACGGCCCCCGTAATGTTTAAACGACCGAATTCCCTTTGTTTAGGCGCTTCGGGGATGTCCAGCTCGTTCATCACCCACTCATACAACGGGCGATGGTCTTTAAACTCGATCGAGCACAAGGAATGGGTAATGCCTTCGATGGCGTCTTGGATCGGATGCGCAAAGTCGTACATCGGGTAAATGCACCAAGTGTCTCCGGTCCGGTAATGCGAAGCGTGAATAATACGGTAAAGGGCCGGATCGCGCAGCGTCGGATTGGGCGACTTCATATCGATCTTGGCGCGCAGCACTTTGGCTCCCGCCTCGTACTCCCCTGCTCGCATGCGACCGAACAAATCCAGATTTTCTTCGACGGATCGATCCCTGTACGGACTATCGATTCCGGGCTCGGTCAGTGTTCCCCGGTACGCTGCCATCTCGGATGGAGTCAAATCACACACATAAGCTTTTCCTTTTCGTATCAAATAAACGGCCGACTCGTAGATCCGCTGCGCATAATCCGAGCCGAAAAACACTTCCGGTTCCAGACCCAGCCAGCGGATATCCACTTCGATCGCCCGAACGTATTTCATGTCTTCTTTTAGCGGATTGGTATCGTCGAAACGCAAATTGAACGTTCCTCCGAAACGCTCCGCCATTGTCGCATTGGTTAAAATGGCAAACGCGCTCCCGATGTGCAGATAGCCGTTCGGCTCAGGCGGGAAACGGGTCGCAATCGGACGCGTATAGGTTCCGGCGTCCAGATCGCTTTGAATCGTTTTGCCGAGAAAATGGTCCGTGTTCATATAAGCATCCTCCTCCATTGAGTCTCCGAATTTGTCGCGAAAACTAAAAATCCCACCTCCAAGACTTGTCGTCTCGGAGGCGGGATTGAATTCGCGGTGCCACTCCGGGTTCGCCGTCGCCTCGCGGCAAACGGCCTCATCAGGTACGTCGTGACTGCGCGCTAACGCATTCGCACGGTTATACCCTAGCTCTGTAACAGGAGCACCTGTCGCTTCATCCTTCCGGATCGGAATTCCGAAGCGCCGCGGACCACCCTAGAACCCTGTTCGGCTCGTAAGCGTGTCGGATAGGGCTTGGTTCGGGTCGACTTTTAACATCCCTTCTCAGCTTCCCGGGATTCTCTGTAGTCAATCAGCAACCGTACTCTTCCTATCACTCGCGTTTTGGATTTGGAAATCTATTGTTACTTCCTACGCTTTGAGCGTGAACAGATTTTATCATACGTGTGGTAAAATGACAATGCGAACCTTTCCCGCCGCGTGTTCGTTCAAAGAAACTTTGACGGGGCTTCGACTCGGCATTGACAAGCGGCCTGCCGACCCGGTATGATTTGCGGTAAGTCCGGAGAGCCGGACGCCCGCGGAAGAGTCCGCAGCAATACCGAGCCGATTTACCCCAATTACCAGCAGAGCCTGAGCAGAGACAAGAGCAGAGACAAGTTGAGCGGAGCCGAGTCCCCATTTTCAATCCCATATCCATCACTTTCTTTCTCTTTGCTCTCCACCCTTGCCTGAATCGAAGGAGGAGAAAAAGTGAAATTTCAAGCCACTCTTAGTCCGCAACAAACCACTTACGTAACCCAGGGGAACCTGGAAATCACGCGCACCCTGACCCCTCTCGACTCGTCGGAGGCGGTATCTCCTATTCTTGACCGAATCGACAGCCATCGCGGCGCCTTGTTCACTAGCGGCTATGAATTCCCGGGCCGTTATTCGAGATGGGACGTCGGATTTTTGAACCCGCCGATCGAGCTTCGCTCTTCGCGCGGTCTTTTTGAGATTCAATCGTTGAACGAACGCGGCGATCTGCTGCTTGATTTTTTGCACCATCATCTGTCGGCCGATCCCGTATTTGATTTATCGCGTGACGGCGGTCTGATCTCCGGCTCTATCCTGCATCGAGAAGACGAAGAAGAACTGTTGTCCGAAGAAGAGCGTACGCGTCGCCCTTCGATCTTCACGCTGATTCGCAGCATTAAAAACGCGCTGGAAGCGCCCGAAGATTCGCAGCTTGGACTGTACGGCGCGTTCGGTTATGATTTGGTGTTCCAGTTCGAGCCGATGCCGCTCAAACACGAGCGTACGCTTGAGCGGCCCGACGTTGTTCTTTACCTGCCGGACGAGATTGTCATGGTCGACCGCCAGATGGGACAAGCGTACAAGCTGAGCTATGATTTTGCGCGGGAAGGCCGTTCGACCGCCGGATTGGATCGGGCAACGCCGGAGACGGCAACAGCGACGGCTTCCGCAAAGACTCCGCCGCAACTTCCGGAATATGTTCCGGGACGTTACGCGAGCCTGGTCGATACCGCCATCGAAGAGTTCAAAGTCGGCAATCTGTTCGAAGTTGTACCGACGCAAACGTTGTACGAGCCTTGCCCGGAAGCCCCTTCCGCCGTGTTCCGCAGACTGTGCGACATCAATCCGAGCCCGTACGGCTTTATCGTCAATCTGGGCACGGAACATCTGGTCGGTTCGTCGCCGGAAATGTACGTGCGCGTCGAAAACAAACGGATGGAAACGTGCCCGATCTCGGGGACGATCAAACGCGGCGCTTCCCCGATCGAAGATGCCGAGCAAATCCGCAAACTGCTCAATTCGCATAAAGACGAAGCGGAGCTGAACATGTGCACCGACGTCGACCGCAACGACAAATCGCGCGTCTGCGAGCCGGGATCGGTCAACGTGATCGGACATCGGCAGATTGAAACGTATTCCCACCTGTTCCATACCGTCGATCACGTGGAAGGCACGCTGCGCGAAGGCTGCGATGCGCTGGACGCGTTCATGACGCATATGTGGGCGGTAACAGTCACGGGCGCTCCGAAAAAGGCGGCTATTCGCTGGATCGAAGATCATGAAGACTCCCCGCGCGACTGGTACGGCGGCGCCGTCGGATTCTACAGCTTCGACGGCGGGTTGAATACCGGCTTGACGCTGCGCACGATTCGTATTCGCGGCGGCGTGGCCGAGATTCGGGTCGGCGCGACGCTGCTCTACGATTCCATTCCGGCGGAGGAAGAAGAAGAAACGTTGACGAAAGGCGCGGCGCTGCTCAAAGCGGTTCGCGGCAATCGGACAGTTGGCACAGCGGCAGCATTGTCTGCGTCGGAACAAGCGTTTAACAAACCCGGCGCGGGAAAAAGACTGCTGTTCGTCGATCATGAAGATTCATTCGTGCATACGCTGGCGGGTTATTTCAAAGAAACGGGAGCCGAAGTGTTGGTTCTCCGTACGCCGGCCGCTTTGCGCGTGCTGCGAAGCGGCGAAGCTTTCGACGGAATCGTGTTGTCGCCGGGACCGGGACGACCGGACGATTTCCGGATGCGCGAAGTAATGGATTTGGCGTTGGAACGCGAAGTTCCGATGTTCGGCGTCTGCCTGGGCCTGCAAGGCATCGTCGAATATTTCGGCGGCAGCTTGGGCATTCTGGGCGTACCGCAGCACGGCAAGCCTGCCTACGTGACCGCTGCGGCCGATTGCCCGTTGTTCGAAGGCATCGACGGCGCGTTCAAGGTCGGTCGTTACCATTCATTGCATGCCGATACCATGCCGGAATCGCTGGAAGTGACCGCTCGTTCGGAAGACGGCGTGGTCATGGGTATTCGTCACCGCGAACTGCCGATCTATGCCGTTCAGTTCCATCCGGAGTCGCTGCTGACGGCCGGTGGGCGCATCGGCCACCAGATCATCGGGAATTTTATGCGGACGGCGAACTTGAGTCAGTCGGCTGTGCGTTAAATCAAAGTTTTGCGCGAAGCGATCTTAAAGTAAGCGCATGAAGGATGTAACTTGAAATCTTTTCGCCCGTTTCATATCGCCTCAACGATACGCCTTCCGGCAAGCCTGATTGTCGCTTGCATGGAAGGCGTATTTTTTTTGCTGTCAATCTTGCTAAAAAGCAACAATACGACCTCCGCATGATGCCTCTGCTGATCAATGTTGCCAAAAAGCAATAATTTCGCCCTATGTCGCCGAAAATAGTTAATAAACAGTCAAGTTGTTGCTCATACGAAGGAACGAATGAAAAATCGGCATCGAACTGAACACAAAAAAAAACGTCCCGACTTATTCCGAAGAATAGGCGGGACGTGCTTCGTCACCGAATCGCGATATGATGTTCAATAAACCGTACATGAAAATATGGAGTTCAAGCGTTTCGAAAGCATCCTTCTTTTTACGCTTTCGCCGGCTTTTTACCACCTTTTACCGCCGTGTTTCCGTTCTTTTTCACAGCTTGATTCCGATTACCTGACACATTCGCGCCTTTACCGGCCTTGGCCGTACCCGTCGTTTTGGACGTTTTGACCGATGCGGCTTGCGACGGTTTGGCATTCGGTTTGCCCGGCTTGTCGTTTCCGTTATCCGGCTTATCCGCCTCTTCGACTGCAGGAAGCTGCGCCTGCATAGCCGCGATCGAATCGGGATCGGACGGATACATTTTGCGGAACAGCAGCGTCTGGAGCAGCAGGAACGTACCGCTCGCCATCCAGTAAAGCGGCATGGCCGCCGGGGCGCTGAAGGAGAAGAACAACATCATAATCGGCGAAATATAGCCCATGATCGCCATCTGCTTGCGCTGTTCGGGCGTCATGCTGTATTGCGAGACTTTGGCTTGAACCAGATACAAAATCGCAACCAGAATCGCCATGATCCAGTCCGGCGAACCCAGCTTGAACCACCAGAACGAATGCGTCGACAATTCCGGAGTCAGCCGGATCGCCGTATACAGACCCGACAGAATCGGCAGTTGAATCAGAATCGGCAGACAACCGATGTTCAGCGGATTAAACTTGTGCTTCTGGTAGATCGCCATCATTTCCTGCTGCATTTGTTTCTGTTGTTCGGGATCTTTCTTGTTCTCGTATTTCTTTTTCAATGCGTCCATGTCCGGCTGCATCACGCTCATTTTGACTTTCATCTGCTGCTGCGAACGAGCTTGGCGCATCATCAGCGGGAACAAGACCAAGCGGACGATCAACGTAATCGAGATAATCCCGATGCCGTAACTGCCGCCGAACCATCCTGCCAGATGCTGAATCAGATACGAGATCGGGAATACGATGTAGTGGTTAAAAAACCCCGGCGTCGAGCTGGTGATTTCGCCGCTTTGCACGCCGCATCCCGATAACAGAACGACCAAGCCGATCAATACCGATAACGCTAAAAACTTACCTCTTTTCGAGCTGAAAATGAATCCTTTTGACTGCGTATTTCCTTGTACCATGCTATTGCTCCTCCTCGTGAGTTCGAATAAACGTCATCGCACGAGGAAAAGCAATCGCCGCCGTCGTCATCGGGGGCTTCGCGGCGCCGGATCATCCGGCTCAGCCTGGAAGGCGAGTTCGTACCGTGGGGCGCGGGAATGGGATTGAAATAGTTCCGATAATCGTAATTCCCGGCTATAAACCACGTAAAGGACAATCCGCCATACAAAAACAACAAATAAAAATAACGCAAAATCAATAACAAGCTGATCGAAAATAAATAAGGGAGCAAATCCTGGATATCGAGCAAAGGATTCACCTCCTTTCGCCGTTCAAATTGATAAATCTTTAATTGTGAATAGTATAACATTCTGTGGAACAAGCGTAAACAACCATGATTTAAAATGCTATAATTATGCGGATTTTACTGTGCTTCTTCTATATGAACGAACAGCCATAAACAGCTATAAACAGATAAATTGTGATAAATCACGTGACAAAATAATAAAGCCCGCTGGTGCTTCCAGCGGGGACCGGTGTTTCCAGATCTCCTCTATTATATCAAGCGAATAAATAAAAGACCATGTAAAACTCAACCCTTTTTTATGGAAAAGGAACCGGAAATTTGATAAGCTATTTCTTGGTAAATATATTGAAATCAGGGGGAACGAAATTGAAGGGGAACGCAGGAAAACCGTGGTATAAGAAATGGTGGATCTGGCTGATTATCGTAGTCGTAGTCGGCGGGATCGGAAACGCGATCGATGGAGAGGAAGAAACGGCTGAGCCAGTAGTTCAAGACGCAGCAAAGCCGGTTGTCAGAACTGAGCCGGCTGCTGATACAAACGAATCTGCCGATCCTGTTGAAGAACCTGTAACTGAACCAGACGAAGAACCAGCAGCAGAACCGACGCCTGTTGAGGCCCCTGCTGAAGAACCAGTTGCTGAGCCAAAGTCAGCGGGCGAAGCTTTAGACCAACAAGCCGTCCTCGACTATACAGCAAATATGCGGGGCCGTACCTTCCTTAAAGAAGTTCAAGTAGGCGAACATGACATCAGCGTCGAGTACCAGCCAGACTTCGAGGCCTATAAGGCAGAAAATCCTCAATCGATGATAACCGAAGAAGATTATGTTGAATACTTCAGTACAGGCGATGAAATCCACAAAATTATGATGGAAGAGTCGGCCCGGCTGCTTAAAGAATTTCCAGCGGCGAATGAGATCAAAATCTCTCTTCCGTTCGAAGGAAAAACCTACTCGGTCGACCTACAGGAAGATGCTGCTGAAACATTCTTCGATGTAGATTTCGATACGCTCAAAGCGAGTGACCCCACTGGAGGAAACGCTGAATGGAGAGCACAGGTCAGTGATAAGTACTTTAATGCTACTGATCGTCAGCGCTTCGTCGACGAATTCGTAACGGTTCAATAAAAATAAGGCCCTCGGATCTACCGGTGGGCTTTTCTAAAGGGGAAAACTCACATTGAAATGGCTTAAAATTTTCGCGTGGATTGTATTTCCGTATATCATGATTCTTTTCGCCTGGAAACGATTCGGCGTAGTAAAAAGAACAACTGGCGTTCTTTGGGCATTCTTTATTCTGCTCGTGACGGTAGTACCGAAAGACGCTCAGCCAGAGCCCGTCGCGACCAGCACGTCGCCAGAAACAGCTACTGTTCAGACGAAGACGGCAGAACCCAAGACGCTCACTCCTGCTGTGCCTGCTACAGAAACGAAAACTGCTACACCTGCGAAAAAAACGACTCAACCGGCAGCTACCGCTCCAGCCGCTGACCCAACACCAGCGATTGAGACAGATGAAGAATACGATCAAGTTCTTCACTTCCCGGTCGACAAATACCCGCAGACAGCCGCGCACATCTCCGCAGCAATCGAAGCCGGGCAACCAGCAGTCTGCACGATCGATCGAAACGGAGCAGACTCGAATCGTGATGCTTCACTGGCCGGATTGGCAACGAAAGCTGGTCACGATCGCGACGAATGGCCGATGGCCATGTGCGCTGAAGGTGGCGCTGGAGCAGATATTGCTTACGTCCCTTCGTCTGAAAACCGCGGCTCCGGATCTTGGGTAGGTCATCAGTTGAGTGACTACGCCGATGGCACCAAAGTTTTGTTTGTTTTGGACGGCGAAGCGACGGGAAAGGTTGTGGCTGCTGAAAAAGAAGCTCCCGCATCTACAAAAGAGCCGGCGAAGGCTACGACCCCAGCACCGGAAAAGAAACCGGCTGTCGAGAAGGCGCCTGTTGTTGCTACTCCGGCACCTAAGCCAGAACCAAAGCCTGAACCTAAACCCGTACCGGCTCCTGAGCCTGAACCGGAACCAGAGCCGATTATCGAAGAACCAGAAGTCGAATATGTATTTTACGAAAACTGCTCAGCCGTACGTGCTGCTGGTGCTGATCCGATTTACGCAGGAGATCCAGGATATTCGAGTAAACTCGATCGTGACGGCGACGGAGTTGGTTGTGAATAATAGACAAAAAAACTAAAGGAGATAAATCATGAGGAAGGGTCTAATTTGGACTGGAATATCGATTCTAGTCCTCATTCTCGCATCAGTGTCAGTAAGCAATTTCCAAAAAAATGAACAACTTAAACAATTTAAAGCTTCTATGGCATCTTTTAAGCCCTTAGATTTCCCTAATTTAGATAGGTATGAATTTGAAGGACGGCTAAATGAAAGTCTCATTTTGTATACTTCTGACAGTTCATTCGACTCCCTTAACCCTCTCCAGAAAAGAGAGAGGATCTATCCTGTTTTGAGTCCTTTCGACAAAGCTTTCACAGAAAATCGGCGCAAATATGAAGTGGATCATGATGGGGTTTTCCCTGAGGTAAAAGTTGTGAGCCTAGACAGCATAGCCAGCTATGCTTCGACAGGTATATTAAAGATAGATGGAGAGCTTTATTTTAATGAAGACCTTAGCAAATATCGTGAATACGATAAAACTCCGACCCAAAACAACGATAATTCCTCAAGCAATAATACTGATGCTGCTGTATATCGATACATTATGAACCAGTTTGATATTGTAACGAATTATGGCGAAAATTATGTACCAGAAATCCATGATCCAATTGTGTTACAGCGAGCCGCTTCCCACTTCTCAATGTCTATTTCAGAAGTAGATAGGATTTTTATAGAAAAGGCAATGAATCAATGAAATGGAGTGAATTTTTATTAAATACTCTTAGCTTTAGGATCAAGGATAAAGCTGAAAACGACCATGAACAAAATGGACTAACACAGAAAAAGCCCGCTCAGGTCATAGCCTGTAGCGGGCTTTTGTCATACCGAGATCCGGAACGAGCAGTATTTACGCGAGTACCATTCGCCGTTCACTTGGACACGGTTGGGAGTATAAACCTCAATCAATCCGCCGGGTTCGACAACTTCGTCCAGATCGAACGGATCTTCATCGACAACGCAAACGAGAACCTGAAGCAGAGCGGCCGTCAGCAACTCCATATCCGTCTTCAATTCCTTATATGTATTCATGTATGTGAGCCTCCTTAAACGCAAAAACGGCCCCGCTGGCGCGTGCCAGAAGGGCCGATTCTTTCGGTTGCTCATATTATAACTTGTAAGCTACCAATAGGTCAAAACTTAATCGAGCGTATACTCACTCACTTCGAAAGTAAGAATATTGTTAAAGATTACGGAATCCGTACGTTTGCTGAAAGGACCTTTGTTATTGGAATGCTTGTTGATCACGAAGCGCGAAGGGCCTGCTCCAGCATCTTTCGCATCATACCAAGCAGTGAAGGCATTTACCTCAGCCATGGAAAGATCATACTCTTTCTCCAAACCATTAATCATAGTGACAACAAGAATCACTCGCTCACCTGTTGGTTGTTCTGGATTTGATGGCTCTTCAGTGGTCGGAGGTGTCGTTGGTTCTTCTGTAGTTGGCGGTGTTGGTGGATCAGTTGGTTCTTCTGTGACTGGAGGTAAAGTTGAAGACAGATCTAGCATTTCAAAATCATTATAATATTTCGAACTGTTTGAGCCGCCTGCAATGAATATTTTATTGTTCAGAATTGTAGATGCAATGGAATGTTTACCTATTTTAAGGGCAGGACCTGCAGTCCACGTATCCGTTTGAGGATTATATACATCCACTGCAGTTGTCGCGAGCCCACTTACGCTTGCAGTAGCCGTAGCCCCTCCAATTGCATAAACAAGTCCATTAAAACCTACTGCCTCAACGCTAGATTTAGCTTGCGGCAAACTCGCTTTTTTTGTCCAGATATTATTTTGCGGATCGTATTCTTCTACAGAAGAAACCATCCTTCCAGAATCGTTAACTCCACCTAAAACATAAATCTTCCCATTAGCAAGGGCCGAAGTTGTATATCTACGCGCTTCAGACATTTTCGCTTTAGGGGACCACAAATTAGAAGCGGGATCATATTCGTAAGTAGTCGAAACGGCATTACTATAGAACGTAAATCCGCCCATTAGAATAATTTTCCCATTTACAACTTGAGTCGAGTGACCTGCTACCGTTACAGGAAGATCGGCTCCTTTAGTCCATGTATTTGTATTTGGATCATAAATATCTAGTGATTTACTAAGCGTGTCATTCGCTTTAATACCACCAGTGATATATATTTTACCATTTAATACTACTGAACTGGGATTTGCTTTGTTTAATTCAGGGAAAGTAGTTTTTGCGATCCAAGTATCCGTTTCTGAATCATATTCATCGATTGTATTTAATAATTTGCTTCCGCTCATTCCACCAATAGCATAAATTTTTTCATTGACTGTAACTAAGTTCATTCGATCTTTAACCGTTAACAAAGGTGCTTTAGACACCCATCCTTCTTCTGCTGCACTCATGTTGTTTGGCATTAGTACTAAAAAAACCAATAAAACACTCAACAGAACTTTTAAACTCTTTTTCATGCAATCCACTCCAATTTCTATAATTATGTACCAGTTAGTTATCGGACTAAATTTGTAAAACTTAATATCTAACTAAGTAATCTCAAGAATTTCATAAAAAATACCTATATTTCTCAAATAAAAAAGCCTCGCTGGTGGATGCCAAGCGAAGCTTTTGGTTTCAAGTAACAACATTAAGAGAGTGATCGAATTGACGACACTTTTAATGATTTTGTCAAAATTTTTTACAATCTATCTTTGATCTCTTCAATAATCTGATTGGCTTGAGCCTTATCCGACGTACCGGTCATATTGACCGTAATCACCGGCGCTGTAGTCGACTTCGATGCGTTGAATTCCTCCCAAGCCTTCTGAACAGCCGCCTCCAGCTCTTCCGCCGGAATTTTCACGCCGATATGTGCCAGCTTTGTAGAGAGCCACTCGCAAGCTTTTTCAAACTTCTCTCCGCCGGTACCGGGGAAGTTCGCTTCAACCCACGCGTAACCGTCCCGCGCGATCCGGTCGATCAGCTCCCGCTGAGAGATCGTGAGCCGGACATCCAGCCACGGCTTGATCTTCTTCGTCCATGCCCACCAGCCGAGGCCGAGCAGCGCGAGCACAGCCGCACCGATCGCGGCCAGAATGATTCGTGCCAAGTAATCGTTAAGCATTACGCTTCACCCCGCCTCTGATGTCGACCGACGGCCCTTTGCCGTCCCATTTCACTTCGGCGCCGTATGCTTCCGCAATCGCACGCACAGGGATGTAGACGCGTCCGCCGTAAGGCTTAGCTGATGCAATCTCCCGGCCGTTGAAATACGCTTTCTTCTCCCCATTGTCCCATTTGTGAGACACGCCGAAGATGCTGGCCATATGCACGAGCTGAGCGTAAGCGACACCGCCGAAATCCAAGCCAGCCGCATCCGGACTTTTGATTTCTACGTCGTTATGCAAAATGTCGACCTCATCCGGAATCTCAGCCACGGGAGCAGCCGGCGCAGGCGTCACCGTTGGCGGTTTCGGCTGCGCGGCCTTCGGTCCGTATTTCGCCCGCATCTGCGCCGGTGTACCGTTCCATTCGTTCAAGTCTACGGGACTGTTGATTCCCGCGACCCGCTGCTTGCCGTTCGGCAGCGTGCCACCCTCTCCAGCTACACCGCCGTGGTACTGCCAGATTTCCCACTGAGTCCAACCAGATGCGTTGACCGGGACTTTGCTGGCGCTGTATCGAGCGATCCAAAGCGGCCATTTCTCCAATCCTCGGAAGTTATGAATAAATGCCGGGTATGTGTAAAGCATACCGCGCTGGCCGGTCAGCCGCTCGATCTCCTCCAAAAAAGCACGGGCGATCAGCGTCGCTTGAGCAGTACCAACGCCGGGCGCTTTGGACTCGTAGTCGAGCACTGGCGGCAGATCAACGCCGCCAGCCTGCCGGATCGCTGCGGCAAACTTGGCCGCTGCTTCCTTTGCGAGCGCGACGGTCGTTACCTTTTCGTCGAGATAATGATAAGCCCCGGTCAGCAGCCCGGCCGCGCGAGCTCCGGCGATGTTCTGAAGAAACTTTTTGTCCATCCCGTTTTGCGTTGCCTTGGCGATCACAAAAGTGATACCGTCAGCAGCTACCTTTTTAAAGTCGATATTGCCTTGGTAGTGCGCCACATCGACGCCCTGAGCGTTCCCTGCTTTTCTCGCTTGCATGAATATCCTCCTCAGGCCATCAGGCCGTTTTGTTTTCTTCGATCTCCGCTGCTGCCGCTTCTGCTTCTTCCGCTTTCTCTTTCTTCACGGATTCCGGTTGCGCTTCTGGGATCAGTTGCGGATTCTCCTCGACTTGACTGCGGTTTTCGAAAATATGCACGGCGTTACGAATAACCGGCGGCATCGGCACTCCCATCTTGCCCATGTTCTCGATGACCGACAGCAACTCGTTCGCCAGGTAGAAGAAAATGACCGCGTCGCGGAACATGTGCATATCGCCGAGCACGCCGTCGATCAAATGCGCGATCGCCACGATAGCGAAGATTGCGACCTTCCGGATGATGCCGTTGAATCCGATTCGGCTCTTCAACTCGCCGCGCATCCAAGCCGCAGCCCAACCCGTCAACCAGTCCACAATCACGAGGATCAGAAGTAAATTAATAAGCATAGACAGCCCTCCGAACAGGAAGCCGACTACGGCACCGACGGCCCCAGCCGCCCCCTTGATTATGATGTGATCCCCCATCTGTTTATCTCCCGTCATATAAAATGAGCCCCCGGGAGTCCCGAGGGCATAAAAATAACCGCGATCCGTGAGGATGCGG
>JAAIGF010039492.1_pt1 | contig 112503 bp, 84 predicted proteins | sample 6487441 | NCBI WGS metagenome assembly JAAIGF01 (sample SAMN13974129, study PRJNA590717) | phyllosphere metagenome | biome: pepper field; feature: multiple bacterial spot infested pepper fields; material: pepper leaves; isolation source: leaves from pepper fields | host: Capsicum annuum ... | reverse complement strand
GTGGGTTTCGTCGACAAACAAAATGATCGGCTTGGGGCTGGCCTGCACTTCGTCGATGACTGCGCGCAGGCGTTGCTCGAATTCGCCCTTCATGCTGGCGCCGGCCTGCAGCAGGCCCACATCCAGCGTGCGCAGCTGCACGTCCTTCAACGCGGGTGGCACATCGCCGCGCGCGATGCGTTGCGCGAAGCCTTCCACCACCGCGGTCTTGCCGACACCGGTCTCGCCAACCAGGATCGGGTTGTTCTGGCGGCGGCGCATCAGGATATCGACCACCTGGCGGATCTCGTCGTCGCGGCCGATGATCGGGTCCAGCTTGCCCTCGCGTGCTTGTGCGGTGAGGTCGGTGGTGAATTTCTTCAGTGCTTCCTGCTTTCCCAGTGCGGCCGGCGCGATGGCGCCGCTAGCCTCCCCAGGTGCAGCGGTCTGACCGAGTGAGAAACCATCGCTGGGCAGCAAACCATCTTCCGGGGAGCCGGCCACGATCCGCGCAAAGTCTTCGCTGAGTACCGCGGGCTTGAGCTTGTCGAACTCCTTGGAGATCGCCAGTAATGCATTACGCAAACCGCGCACGCTCAGAATGCCAACCACCAGATAGCCGGTGCGCACCTGCGCTTCACCAAAACTCAGTGAGGCATACACCCAACCGCGCTCCACCGCTTCTTCGACATTGGCCGACAGGTCGGTGACGGCAGTGGAACCGCGCGGCAAGGCGTCCAGGGCCGACGTGACATCACGCGCCAGCGTGGAGGGGTTGAGTTGAAAGTGTTTGATGACGCGATGCAGGTCCGAGTCCTGCAGCTGCAGCAACTGATGCAGCCAATGCACCAGCTCCACATACGGGTTGCCGCGCAGCTTGCAGAACACGGTGGCGCTCTCGATACCGCGGTAGGCCAGCGGATTGAGCTTGCCGAACAGGGCACTGCGGGAGATCTCGGCCATGGTGCGTCCTTCGAAGTCGGTACGTTGCGTGTGAGCGAAAGGGAGAGCGGTGTGCGTCAGCCCGATGGGCGCAGCAGCACCTCGTCGGCGTCGGCAATGCTCCAGGCGCGGCGGCCGAGCCAGGTGTCCAGGCCCAGCCGGCTATTGCGCGCAAGGTGCGGCGTGGGGACCTCATCAGCCTTGAGCAACAGCTGCAGTTCCCAGCCAAATTCGTCGCCCAGATAGCTGCGCACCGCAGCGGTGAGTTGCCTGAGCGCCTGGCCGCCCGGAAGAAAGCGTTGAAATGCCAGGCGCGGCAGCGGCCCCAGGCAGATGCGCACGCGTTGCTGGGCGCCACGCACGTGTGCGCCCACCACGCTGTCCACGCCCAGCCGCGCGTTGCGCGGACCCAGACCAAGTTGCAGGTGCGCATCGGCCGGCAGGCGCATCCATTCGGCGATGAATTCCTGTACCTGCACCGGCCATTCGAACAACTGCTGCAGCAGGGCACGCAAGCCTTCCGGCGTGCGCGTGGCGGTACCAAGACGGCCGGCGTAGTAACGACGTGCATCGTCCGGCAACGCGTCGCGGTCGCGCAGATGCGGGCTGGCGATGCCGACCAGTGCATCCAGCCAGGCACGGAACTGGTCGCTCGCCGGGCGCTCGGCCTGCACGCTGGGCTGTGCCTGCGCCCAGGCGCGGTAGAACAGGCTGAGCATGCGGTGGTGGAACACATCGGCAAATGCGGCAAAGGTGCCGTCCTTGGCTTGCTGCGCACGCTCGATGGCGTATTCGGTCAGGTGCAACGGCAACGGCGCATTCGGGCCGAACAGGCCTAAAAACAGACCGTACAGCGCGGCAGGCTGATCGTGCGTTGCCGGTGTGTAGCGGTCCAGCGCATGGGGTGCGAATGCCAGTGATGGCGCATGCCGCAGCCGCAGCACATCGTCGCTGGCGCGCGTCGATTCACCCAGGCGTGGCTGCAGCGGATGGCAGCGCTCGATCGCGCGCAAGGCCGCGAACGGGCTGAAATCCTGTGGCCGGGTCTGCAGCGCCTGGGCCAGCGCCGCAGCCGCGGCGCTCACAGGCGTGGGCGCGTGCCGGGCTGGGCTAGCCATCGGGCCACCTCGTTGCGTTCGGTGGTGCGCAGCACGGTTTCGGTGAAGGAATTCACCGAGACATAGCGCGCGAAGAAGTGCCGCAGCACCGAAGCCAGCAGGAAGGCGCCGGTGCCTTCGAACGCGGCGTCCTCGCAGGTCAGCGTGATCTCCAGGCCGCGGCCGAAGGTGATCGGGCCAGGCACCGGGATACGCCGCACGATCGGTGTGCCGCTCACCTGCTTGACGCCTTCGATCTGCCGCTGCGCGGATGCGTCGAACGGGTCGCAGTACAAGGTGAGGATCTCGCGTAGCGCAGCGGCGCCGTCGGGGCCGTCTTCGAAGAGCGAGAGATAATTGAGCTGCAATTGGCTGAGCAGGCGCCACGCAGTCTGCCCATCCGACAACGCCGGGCGCGGCTTGGTCGGCCCGGCCACGCAGCGCACGCTCTGCACCGGCACGCCGCTGTCCATGGTGAAATCGGTGGTGCCCTTGCCTACCGGCATATGCAGCGGCAGATCGCGGTTGCTGCACCACAGTTGCAGCCCAAGCTGGCGCAGGCGCGTTCTGTGCGGCTGATCGTCGGCATCGACCAGGCTGACGAACACTTCGCTGCCCACATAACTCGACCGCGCGCCATCGCGGCGCTGGCGGGCCGATAGCATGCGCGGCTCGCGGCGCATGCTGTAGAACGCGCCATGCCGGGCATGCCAAGTGCGTGCGTCGCCACCATAGAACGGCGCGAAGCGTTGCTCCGGCTCCTGACGATCGCCGAAGCCTTCCACTTCGCCCAAATGATGGATCTCGAAATCCATCGGCCGGGTGCGGTCGGCCAGCACGTGGTATTCGTGCAGGCCGGCGTGCAGATGGATGCGATCGGCACGCCGCGGGAACAGATTGATTGCCGGGGTGCAGAACAATTTGAAATGCTCGGCGCCCACTGCCGCAGCCAGGCTGGGCAGGCTGCGTTGCAGCAACACCACCACCTCGAAGCTGCTGCCGTGCAACCGCCGCAATGACGCGCGCAGCCCGGTGAGTTCTGCGAACAGAAAGCGCTCCGGACAGGCGAAGTATTCCTGCAGCAGGCGGTAACCACTGAACGAACGGCCGTCGTACGGAATCAATGCATCGTCGCCGGCAAAGCCGCGCATCTGCACGGTATCGGCGCCCAGCGTCATCTCCAGCATGCCACCGCTGGCATTACTGCCACGCACCACCACGGCGGTGGTATCGGCATGCAGCTGTTCGTACAACCGCTTGGGCAAGCCGTCGGCGCCGGCCAGGAATAGCGGCAGCCGATCCAGCGCCAGCGCTTGCGTCTGCGCACCACCCACCAGCTCAAAGCGCAGACGCACGCCGGCACGCACCACGCGCCCGGCCGGCAAGGCGATGCCGGCAGCCGCCAACGCGGCCGGCGATTCAAGATACTTGACCTCGGCCAGCTGCAACGGCCACAAGCTCACTGCATGCGCGGTGCGAAATTCGCAGGCGGTGCGCTCGCCCGGGCCGACCAGGCTGCGCAGCGCACTTTGCCGCGGCACCACCACGCCTGCTGCCAGCCCGCTGTCTTTCAGATCCGGCTGCAACTGCACCACCGCCATCGACGGCAGCGGCGCCAGATAATGCGGGTAGACCATCTCCAGCAGGTGCTGGGTGAACACGGGGTACTGCGCGTCCAGCTTGAGTTGCACGCGCGCGGCCAGGAACGCGAAGCCTTCCAGCAACCGCTCGACATACGGGTCGGCACATTCGAACGCGTCCAGACCGAGCCGTCCGGCGATCTTGGGATACTCGCGCGCGAACTCCGCGCCCATGTCGCGCACGTGCTGCAATTCGCGGGTGTAGTACGGCAGCAGGCGCGGGTCCATGGCGTCAACCGTGCCCTTCGACGACATCGAGCCGCCCGGTTTCCAGGTCCAGCGCGGTCTTCAGATACAGATTCAACGGCAGCGGTTGCGCCCACATCTCCGATTCGATGGTGAACAGCAGCGAGCGCCGGTCCATGCGTGCGGCATCGGCATGCACACTGACGCGCAGCGTCTCGGGTATCAGCCGCGGTTCGAAGGCCAGAATCGCCTCGCGGATGCGCTGTCGCAGCGCTGCCGCATCGATGCCGGCCACTGCAACACCGGCCAGGTCCGGGATGCCGTAATTCAGCACCGAGCTGCGCACCTGCGGGTGCGCCTCCAGCGGGCGGCTGGTTTCCAGATTTACGGCATTGAGCAACCACGACAGATCGCGGATCACGCATTCGCGCAGGCGCGTGGCCGAGATCACGCGTTGCTCGCGGCTCTCTTCGCGCTGGCTGGGCGCGGCATCGGTGAGCCGGTCCAGTAGCGAAGGCTGCAAGCGTTCGGTAGTGGTGAGTTCGGCCATTGAAATCAGTCCGCGTCGAACTGCACGTCACGCACATCGAGCAGCGCAATCTCGTGCGACTCTGTGCTCCACATGCGCTGGCCCAGGCCGATTTCGCCCTGCGTGCCGTGGGTCCATTCGGTGCGGCGCGCCAATTGCAGCTCGCCGGCATCCAGGTGCTCGCTGCCGGGGTAACGCACCGGCAGGTAGCCGAAGGCCTGGCCGCCGTTGCGCCATAGCACGCTCACCGGCGCCCACACGGTGTCGCGCAGATCCAGCGGCGCTTGCATGCGTAACTGCTGGATGTGGCTGAGCGGTGCCCAGGCGTAGCCGCTGTCGAGCATGAGCTCGATGCAGGGTCCGAAACGGGTATCGGCATCTGCGAGCCACTGGAAGCGTTCGCCATCGAGCACGCCGGCACTAGCCGGTGCCAACTCGAACGCTTGCGTCCGCAACGCAGCTGCTTGTTCGCCACGCCCTTGCGCCGACAGTTGCAGCGCGTGTAGATGCATCGCCAACCATTCGGCCGACTCACCGATCACATGCGGCAATCGCGCGCCGGCAAACACCTCGGCGCGCGTCTGTTCGCCCTGCAGCACTGCAAGGTACGTCTGCACCAAGGGCAGCGTGGCGGCATCCAGTTCAGCGCAGGCGCGCAGCTGATCTGCGGCGCGCGACCACTGCCCGAGGACGGCCAGCAACTGAAACAGGAACACGCGCTGCGCTGCATCGGCCGGTTGCCGGCGCACCTGCTGGATCAGTTGCTGCAACGCCTGCGCCGGCTCGCCTTGGGCCAGCAGGGTCTGTGCGGTGGCATCCATCGCGTGGTTCCTTATCGAAGAAGGTGGCGGTGCCGTGCGCGGCACCGCCCGTCATTGCATTGCCGCCATCGGAGGCAGCCAACGTCAAAGCGTCAACTTCCAATGGGCGGCGCAGAGCGAGCGATGTACACGCATGTTGCGTGCCGCACCGCGTCGCCAAACGCTCCTGCGTGGCGAAAGCGTTGTGGTTGCCTGCGTTCGTGTTAGGCCTTGGCCACACCCTGGATGTCGTAGGTGAATTCCTTCGCGCCACCCTGGGCGGCACCCTTGTCGTCCTGCGGCTGGAAGCCGTACTTGAACTTGCCGAAGTGCAGCGTCACGTTTTCGGTCAGGCGGTCTTCGCCGCCGGAACCGCCGGTCGACAACGAGGTAATCAGCACGCCTTCGCTCAATTCCAGGGTGAGAAAGTCGCTCTGCTCGCCGGTGGCGTTGGTGACGTACAGCCAGGCGTTTTCCACACGTGCCCCGGTGCATACCGCATCGAGCAATGCGTTGGAGCAACCATCCACGTACTTGGTGATGGAGATGTCCTGGATATGCGCCTTGCCACCGCTGGCCGAGCCGCCACCGGTGTGCAGGTCGCCGGAATTGCTCGCGCCCCAAGACCAGGCCAGGATCGGAATTTCGCCCTTGTGCTTCTTGTGGTTGGACGCGCCTTCGATCTTGACCTTGCCGCTGCCGAACTTGATGTGCATGTCGAACGCCATGGAACTGCTCCTTCAATGAGAGTGACAACACGAGGTGGCGCGACGCGCATTCGCGTCGTGCCCGTGACGCGAATGCGTCGGATCAGGCCTTGGCGGCCGAGGGAAGGCGCGAGACCAACCGCAACGACACGGTCAGGCCCTCCAGCTGGTAATGCGGCTTGAGGAAGAACTTGGAGCTGTAGTAGCCCGGCGCGCCTTCCACTTCTTCCACCACCACCTCGGCGGCAGCCAGCGGCTTGCGCGCCTTGGTTTCTTCGCTTGAGTTGGACGGGTCGCCGTCGATGTACTGGGTGACCCAACGCGTCAGCCAGCTCTGCATCTGTTCGCGATCGGAGAACGAACCGATCTTGTCGCGCACGATGCACTTGAGGTAATGCGCAAAGCGGCAGCACGCGAACATGTAGGGCAGGCGCGCGCCCAACGCTGCGTTGGCGGTGGCATCCGGGTCGTCGTATTCGTCGGGCTTGTTGAGCGACTGCGCGCTGATGAAGGCGGCCATGTCCGAGTTCTTGCGATGCACCAGCGGCATCAGACCCATCTTGTCCAATTCGGCAGAGCGGCGGTCGGTGATCGCCACTTCGGTCGGGCACTTCATGTCCACGCCACCGTCGTCGGTGGGAAAGGTGTGGGTGGGCAAGCCTTCCACTGCGCCGCCGGATTCGATACCGCGAATGCGCGAGCACCAGCCGTACTGCTTGAACGAGCGATTGATGTTCACTGCCATCGCATAGGCAGCGTTCTGCCAGGTGTACTTGGACGAGTCAGCGCCGGCAGTGTCTTCTTCGAAATCGAATTCATCCACCGGGCTGGTGGCCGCGCCGTAAGGCAGACGCGACAGCGTGCGCGGCATGGCCAGGCCGATGTACTTGGAATCTTCCGATTCGCGCAGCGAGCGCCATGCGGCGTAATCGGGCGTGGAGAAAATCTTCGCCAGGTCGCGCGGGTTGGAGAGCTCGCTCCAGTTGTCCATGCCCATCAACTTGGGCGCGGCCGCGGCAATGAACGGTGCATGCGCGGCAGCAGCCACCTGCGCCATGCCGTTGAGCAGTTCCACATCCGGCGGGCTTTGGTCGAAATAGTAATCGCCGACCAGGCAGCCATACGGTTCGCCACCGAGCTGGCCGTATTCCTGCTCGTAGACCTTCTTGAAGATGGGGCTCTGGTCCCAGGCGGTGCCCTTGTAGCGCTTGAGCACCTTGCCCAGTTCCTTCTTGCTGATGTTCAGCACGCGGATCTTGAGCTGCTGGTCGGTCTCGGTGTTGTTGACCAGATAATGCAGGCCGCGCCAGGCGCCTTCGAGCTGCTGCAGATCGGCGTGATGCAGGATCTGGTTGAGCTGCTCGGTGAGGGCGCGATCGATCTCGGCGATATAGGCCTTGATGGTCTGCGACACGTCTTCGCTGACCACATCGCTGCGGTTGAGCACCTGCTCGGCCAGCGTGCGCACGGCCGATTCCACTTCTTCCTTGGCGCGTTCGCTCTTGGGGCGGAACTCGCGATTGAGCAGCGCGGCAAAGTCGCCCTGTTCGGTTGTTTCGGTGCTACTGGTGGCCAGTGCGGCTTCGGTCGCGGACATGGCGTCAGGCTCCTTCCGGTTCGGAGGCAAGCTTGGCGGCCGACACCAGCGACTGCAGCAACGCCGGGTCGCGGATGGCGTTGGCAATCAGCTGCTCTGCACCGGCCTTGCCGTCCATGTAGGTGTCCAGGTTGGCCAGCTGCGTGCGCGCTTCCAGCAGCTTGGCCAGCGGCGCAACCTTGCGCGCGATGGCGGCCGGCGAAAAATCGTCCATGCTTTCGAAGGTGATATCCACCGCCAGCTCGCCTTCGCCGGTGAGCGTGTTGGGCACCTTGAATTGCGCGCGCGGCCGCATCGACTGCAGGCGGCTGTCGAAGTTGTCGACGTCGATCTCCAGTGCCTTGCGCTCATCCAGCGAGGGCAGCTCACCGGCATTGGCGCCGGACAGATCGGACATCACCCCCATCACGAACGGAATCTGCACCTTCTTCTGCGCGCCGTAGACCTCCACGTCGTATTCGATCTGCACCCGTGGCGCCCGATTGCGGGCAATGAACTTCTGACTGCTGGCCATGCCTGATCTCCGATTGAGCTTGCCCGTTGCGCCAGCGTGCGGTGCACGTGCGCTGCCATGTGGCTTGGATGTCGCCGGCCCGGCGGAATGCCTGCAGCCTGCGTGCGACGCCGCTGCCGCGGGCTAGCCCGCAACCGCCGCGCACCACGCGGACCGAAGCGGCGGGCCGTGCGATGACGCTTCCTCAGCGCTGCGGCGAGGATAGAAATGCGCCCGTGGGCTCACCCGACAAATCGTCTCAATCGCCGCGATCGTGCGCAGGCAGGCACCGATGCGTGATCCAGCGCCGACTTTGTGAAAAAGGCGTGATGGGTTGGCGCTGCTTTTCTCGGTTGACAAGGGGACAGGCCCCGGGGAGTGGGCCGCAGGCAGCATCCGCATGAGCAGCACCGGTTACTACAGCGCCATCGTTCCGCACGTATCCACGGCCGGGGAGGCACACACGCCGCTGATGATCGACCTGCTGGCGTATATCGAGCAGCACATCGGCGAGGCGGAGTTGGGCACCGAGTCGTTGCAGCACGCGTTCGCGTTATCGCGCGCATCGCTGTACCGCCTGTTCCAGTCGCGCGGCGGCGTGGCCAGCTATATCCGCGAGCAGCGGCTAAGCACCGCGCACCGCTACCTGCAGGCCTATCCGGACTGCAGCCTGACCTGGTTGCTCTACGAGATGGGCTTTGCGTCCGAGCGTCAGTTTCAGCGCGCGTTTCAGCAGCGCTTCGGCATGCCGCCCATGCAGTGGCGTCGCCAGTGCCGCGCTGCGCCGCATCTTCCTGCGCCACGGCGTGGTCACTACGTGCCGATGTGGCGCTTCATGCGCGAACTGAGCCAGCACGTACAACCCGAGTACGCATCCATGCGCAGCGGTGCAGCCACACCCACGCACGGCTCTCCGCTGGTGCATACCGAAGCACTGCGCCGGCTCGCCCGACCGGCCCCGCGCTTTGCGGCAAAACTGGATCCGATGGAGAGCGAAGCACCTTGAGTTGCGTAGGAGCGCGCCTGGGCACGAAGTGCATGACCTGGGCGCCACATCGCACCCAGGTACGCGCCCAGGTGAGGCAAGGCACTGGCATCGGCATCAGCGAATGACCAGTACCGGAATCGCACTGTGGGTCAGCACTTCCACCGTCTGGCTGCCGAGCAGCATGCGCTGCATCCCGCGGCGGCCGTGCGAGGTCATGATGATCAGATCGCTGTTGCAGTCCTTGGCGGTCTGCACGATGCCCTCGGCCGCGAAACGATCCAGCACATGCCGCGGCGTGGCCTTGATGTTGGCAGCGGCGGCCAGCTCCAGCGCCGGGCGCAGGATCTTTTCGGCGGCCGCTTCGCGCTCTTTGCGGTATTCGGGGCTGGCCTCGTAGCCCACGCTCCAGCCCATTGCGTCGTACATGCCCATCGCCCACGGCTCGGACACGGTGACGATATCCACTTTCGCACCGGTCGCCTTGGCCAGCTCCAGGCCTTGAAACAGGCCGCGATGCGACAGCTCGGACGCATCGATGGCGATCAGGATTCGTTTGTACATGATGACCTCCCGGATGAACCGGCAGCGGCGCCGGCGATTTGAGATTGACAGCACTCAACAACGCAGACCTTGATGCAAATCAATCTTGCACGTCACGGACTGTAGCGCTTCAAGCCGCTCATCTGGCTGACGAGCGACCATCACCTCGGCGCCAGTAACGCGCTCAAAACTGCCCTGTTTGCGTATGAGCTGCATTGCGCAGCGGCCACGTCCGCCTGACAGCTTCGGTCGCGGCGCTTCTTGGTTGCCTTCAGTCAGTGGGCGCTTCATCGGCAGCACCCCGGGGTACGCGCACGCGCGCCGGATTGCCCACGGCGGTCGCGCCGGCCGGCACATCGCGCGTGACCACCGCACCGGCACCGATCACTGCGTCGTCGCCAATGCTGACGCCCGGCAGGATGATCGCCCCGCCACCGATCCACACATTGCGCCCGACGCGAATCGGCCGTCCGAACTCCAGCCCGCTGGCGCGTCCGGCCGCATCGCGCGGATGATCGGCAGCGTAGAACTGCACGGCGGGCCCCACCTGCGTGCCTTCGCCGATATGCACCTGACAGATATCCAGAATCACGCAATTGAAATTGAGGAACACGCCCGCGCCCAGATGGATGTTGTAGCCGTAATCGCAATGAAATGGCGGCCGGATCACCGCACCGGCACCCACCTCGGCGAGCCGCTCGACCAGCAATGCATGTCGCTGTGTGGATGGCTGCGCGCCAGTGGCGTTGTAGCGCTCCATCCACGCCGCAGCCGCCGCTTGATCGGCCTGCAGTTGCGCATCGGTGGCGTTGTAGAGCTCGCCTGCCAGCATCTTCTGTTTTTCGGTTTGCATGCCGCCGGGTACCTGTGCAATGAACTGCTGACAGGGTGGCATGGATGCAGCGCGCTACGCATCGAGCGATGCACCAATAGCCCCGATTGCCGGCTCAAAGTGGCTTACAGAACCTCACGATCTGCCTATTCGCAAAAGCGATTGGCGCGCTCACCACCGGAAACCGCCAATGGGAGTTCGAGCACCGGCCTCCCCCGCGAGGTGGCTGTGTCGCCACTCCACCGCTTGTCGCATCCGTTGCAATGCCGCGGCGCCAGCATCGATACTCCAGGCCGTGCCCTTCCGGTGCGACCACGTTCAAGGATGACGTCATGACACGATTTCTAGCCGCCTGCGTTGCGTTCTTGCTGTGGGCATGCCTCAGCACACCTGCACACGCAACCACCTCACTTTCTTTTGAAGAGAGTGGCTACTCCATCCTGTTCGAAATCGGGCACGACACCCGACCAGTGATCGCCAGTCTTCGTTTCAATGCACCTGGCGACAGCGCGGGCATCTGGTTGCGGGGCAATTTCCAGGTCAAGACGTTCGATACCAAACGCAGAATCCTGCGCCTGATTTACACAGGCGACGACACGCGCGTGCCGCCTTTTACCCTGGTCGTGCTCGCCAACAAGTCGACACTGGCCGTGAACGGCAAGCAGATCAACTCAAGCTTCAGCTGGGAAATGTAGGCGCGCAACAGCGCAGCGGAGGCGACACTTCATCCATCGATCATCTGTCACGGATGGTCATGCGATCTCGCTCGACGTATGAAGTGCAGCAGCGGTCGGCTCTGCTTGCTGCACGCACAATGCAACGGCACGACGCCCTCGCCTGCTGAACAACGCGCAATCGCTGACGAGTGCCGAGCCGCCTACACCACAGTCAGATTGGCGTAGGCCATCACCAGCCACTTGGCGCCGACCTCGTCGAACTGCACCTGCACGCGCGCATGCGCGCCAGCGCCTTCGTAATCGACCACCACGCCGCCGCCGAACTTGGGGTGTTCGACGTTGGCGCCGAGCTTGATCGGCGCGGTCTCCACGATGCCATGTACCGGGCCGCCGCGGGCCGCGCCCAGCGATGCGGTGCGCGAAACCTGCACCTTGGGGCGTACTTCGTTGAGCAGGTCGCGCGGAATCTCGCGCAGGAAGCGCGAGGGCACGTTGTAGTTGTCCTGGCCGTGGATGCGGCGCGATTCGGCGTAGCACAGCACCAGCTTCTGCCGCGCGCGGGTGATGCCCACGTACGCCAGGCGACGCTCCTCTTCCAGCCGGCCGCTCTCTTCCAACGAGCGTGCGCTGGGGAACAGGCCGTCTTCCAGACCGACCAGGAACACGATGGGGAATTCCAGGCCCTTGGCCGAATGCAATGTCATCAGCTGCACGCCTTCCTCGCCAGCCTGGGCCTGGCCTTCGCCGGCCTCCAGCGAGGCATAGGCCAGGAAGGCGACCAGCTCGGTCATGCCCTGGCTGTCTTCGTCGTCGGGGCGGGTGAAGCGCGAGGCGACCGACACCAGTTCGTCCAGGTTCTCGGTACGCGATTCCGAATCCAGCCCGCCACGGCTTTCCTTGGCCCAATGCTCGCGCAGACCCGAGCGCATCAGCACATGGTCGATGCGTTCGGCCAGTTCCATCTGTCCGGTTTCGGCATGCAGCTGGCCGATCAGGCTGAGGAAGCTGGCCAGGGCATTGCGTGCGCGTGCGGCCAGCGTGTTCTGCTGCGTGCACAACATGGCCGCTTCCCACAACGACAGCGCACTGGCACGCGCCAGCCGGCGCACCTCATCCAGCGTCCGGTCGCCAATGCCACGCGTGGGCGTGTTGACCGCGCGTTCGAAGGCCGCGTCGTCGCTGCGGTTGGTGAGCAGGCGCAAATAAGCCAACGCGTCCTTGATTTCGGCACGTTCGAAGAAGCGCATACCGCCATACACGCGGTACGGCAACTGCTCGGAAATCAGCGCTTCTTCCAGCGCGCGCGATTGCGCATTGCTGCGGTAGAGCACCGCTACTTCGCCATAACTACCGCCGTCGCGCACCCACTGCCGTGCACGCTCGACCACATAACGCGCCTCGTCCACTTCGTTGTAGGCCGCATACAGATCGATCGGATCGCCATCGCCGGAATCGGTCCACAGCTGCTTGCCGATGCGGTCCGGATTGTGCGCGATCACCGCATTGGCCGCGCCCAGGATATTGGCGCTGGAGCGGTAGTTCTGCTCCAGCCGCACGGTCTGCGCGCCGGGGAAATCTTTGAGAAAACGCTGGACGTTCTCGACCTTGGCGCCGCGCCAGCCGTAGATGGCCTGGTCGTCGTCACCCACCACGAATACATTGCCCGATTCGCCGGCCAGCACGCGCACGAAGGCGTACTGGATGGCGTTGGTGTCCTGGAACTCGTCGACCAGAATCTCGCGGAAGCGCGCACGGTAATGCGCCAGCAAGGCCGGGGTGTCGCGCAGCAACTCGTGCGCGCGCAGCAGCAACTCGGCGAAATCCAGCAGCCCGGAGCGGTCGCAGCGTTCCTGATAAGCCGCATACACCTGCCGGCGCACCTCGGTCCAATCGTCGTTGGGCTCGGGCTGGATATGCTGCGGACGGCGGCCCTCATCCTTCTGCTCGTTGATCCACCAGCTCATCTGCTTGGGCGGATACTTGCTCTCGTCCAGCTCCAGCGCCTGCACCACGCGCTTGACCAACCGCAACTGGTCGTCGCTGTCCATGACCTGGAAGCCTTCCGGCAACCGCGCGTCCTGCCAATGCAGACGCAACAGGCGATGGGCCAGCCCGTGAAATGTACCGATCCACATCCCGCGGCTGCCATTGCGCAGCTGCAGGTCGGTGCGGTGACGCATTTCGCCGGCCGCCTTGTTGGTGAAGGTCACCGCGAAGATGCCGTGGTTGGGCACGCCCTGGACTTCGTTGAGCCAGGCGATGCGATGGATCAGCACGCGCGTCTTGCCGGAGCCGGCGCCGGCCAGCACGAGGTAATGCCCCGGCGGCGCAGAAACGGCCTCACGCTGGGCGGGGTTTAAATGATCGAGCAAATGAGAGACATCCACCGGCGCATTTTACCGGTTGTGGCGTCGCTGCGGCTGAGATTGCGATGAAGCGGTTTGGGAAGAGGGCCTTCCTGGACATGTCAGCATCGAGCAGGGACTGCACTCGCCCCTCTCCCCTCGGGAAGAGAAGGCACGGCTTACGTGCCGAAGGCGCGCGTGCCTTTGAGCGGCCGCGCCGCTGGCGCGGGCTGGGCGCGGAGCGCGGAGCGGGGATTGGGGTGAGGGTACGGGGCGAAGCCACTGCGAGTGATGGGTAACACGAGGCTTCGCTCGCACCCTCATCCGGCGCTTCGCGCCACCTTCTCCCAGCGGGAGAAGGGAACAACGCCCATCACCGCCCCAGCACTCCCAACACATCCCGCGCAATCGCCGCAGCCTGCTCGCGCAACTCCGGCACCGCCAGGCTTTCCCACAGCGTGCCGATGCGCAGGCTGCCGATCACCCGCAGTTGCGGATTCTCAAGCCCTTCGGCATCGATCAGGCTGCCATCGGCAGTGGTGTCCACGCCGATCCCATGCGGCCCGGCCACGGCAATGCCCTGCCCCAGCAGTTGCTGCAGCAGCCGGTTGCGCATCGCCTGCACGCGCATTTCCACCCCAGTGGCATTGACCAGCGTCTGCACATCCAGCTGCAAGGCATGTCCGGCGCTGGCGGCGCTGGCGGCCCCGGCGCTCACGCGCACGAAAGCACCCACCTCGAAGGCCACGTCCAGCCGTGCGCGATGCACCTGCAGCTGCCCGCTTGCCTGCATGGCCTGCAGCTGCGCATGCACCGTTGCGGCGATGCGATGCCGATGCACGTCCCAGTAGCGCACCACATGCCGCAGAAAACGGCGCTGGTCGGCAACCGACAGCGTCTGCCACAGCGCCTGGCTCAACGGCCGGATGCGCTCCATCACGCTCTGCCACGGCAGGCCCTGCGCGGCGGCGGCACGCGCGTGCTGGCGCAGTGTGCGCATGCGTGCGCGCAGCGGCATGGTCAGCAGCGGCTGTGGATCGAACAGCGCCACGCCGCCGTGCGCCTGCGGTAACGGCAGCAGTCCATGCCGCGACACCACGTGCACGCTTGCCCGATGCGCCTGCGCTGCCAGCGTCATCACGGTATCGGCCATGCTCAAGCCCGAACCGACGATGCACACGGCCGCGTCCGGTGGCAGCGCTGCCACCGCCTCGGTCTCCCAGGCTTCGACACGCTGCGCGTGCGACAGCCCGGTGGCACCCCGCAGCGGCAGCGGTCGCAGCGCATTGCCCACTGCCAAGACCACCACGCTCGCCTGCAGCACCTGTCCATCGTCCAGCTGCAACAGTGCGCCACCGGCATTGGGCTGCAGCGCCTGCACGCGTGCGGGGTGGACGCGCAGCGTCGCCGGGCTGTGCGCACGCGCCGACTGCAGGCGGTCGCGCAAATACGGCGCGTAGTGCCGCCGCCCCACGAACTGCTGCGGCAACTGCGCATCGTCCAGTTCGGGGCAACAAGCGTTCGCGCGCAGGTAATCGACAAAGTCGTGGGGCAGTTCCGGCAGCGCACTCATACGCGCAGCCGGCACATTGAGCAGGTGTTCGCCACGCGCGGTGGAATACGCCACGCCTTCGCCAAGCGCCGCATGCGGCTCGATCATGACGATCTGCAACGGCGCTGCGGCCTGGCGCAGCAGCTGCAGCGCCACCAGCACACCGGACGCGCCACCACCGACGATGGCGATGACGGCATCGCCGGGATCACGCAGTGTATTCATGTCGACATTGTAGGCGATGCATGCGCAATACCCGCAGGCTGTCGCCGGCAGTGATTGTCTTCACGGCATCACAAGCGCGGTGTGTGTCAACGCCTCCCACACGCACTGCATGCCAGGCGCTTACGATTGGTTGATCAGCATCGGCACGCGCCCTTGGGGAATCTGCAACATGTCCATCACCCTGGTCAGGCTCATCCTCTACGTCCACGATGTGGCGGCAATCAAGGCGTTCTACCAGACCCACTTCGCGCTCCCGGTCACCGAGGAAATTGCCGACGAGTGGGTGGTGCTCGCAGCTGGCGGCATCGAGCTGGCGCTGCACCGGGTGGGCCAAGCCTACCGGCAGCGGCCATCGACGCATGCGCCGGCTCCTGTCGCGGATGCGACACACGCGACCACCAAACTGGTGTTTGCGATGACCAGCGATCTGGTCGCGCATCGTGCGCAACTGCAGCACGCAGGCGTGCATGTGGGCGAGCTCAAACGTTACCCCGGCTTTGCGTACCAGATGTACGACGGCCGCGACCCGGAGGGCAACGTCTTTCAGGTCATGCGCCTGGATTGACCCAGGCGCCCTACATCAACGCGTCGGCCAGCCGCGCAATGCCCTCGCGACTGCGGCGCCAGGCCGGGCGGCGACGCCACTGTTCCAACGTCAGTTGCCGCGCGTTGGCCAGATAATCCTGCTCGATCTCACGCAACCGCTGCACCACCCCAGTGTCGTAGCAGAGCATGCCGATCTCGGCGTTGAGCGCGAACGAGCGGATGTCCAGATTGATCGAGCCCACCAGCGCGATGTCTTCATCCATGCTCAGGTGCTTGGCGTGCAGAAAGTGCGGGCGATACAGCGAAATCTTCACCCCGCAACGCAGCAGTTCTTCGAAATAGGCTTCCTGCGCCCACGCGGCCAGGCGTTGATTGTTGTGCTCGGACAGGATCAGCTGCACGTCCACGCCCGAGACGGCGGCGATGCGCAATGCGCTCAGCAAGGCTTCGTCGGGCACGAAGTACGGCGTGACCAGCACCACCTTGCGCCGCGCCAGATGGATCACCGCATTGATCGCATCGCGCGCATTTTCGAACGGGTACGCCGGCCCGCTGGGCAGCAACTGCGTCGCGATATTGGCCTCGCACACCGGTGCATCGGGCCACACATTCAGCCGCTCTCCGGTTTCGGTGAACCAGTCGCTGGCGAAGACCGCTTCCAGATGATTGACCACCGGCCCGCGCACGCGTGCCACCAATTCGCGATTGGGCACGCCATGGATGAAGCCGGCTTCGGCCAGGTTCTGCGAACCGACAAACGCCACCCGGTTGTCGAGCACCGCAATCTTGCGATGGTTGCGCAGATCCATGCGGCCGCTGCGACGCCAGCGCAGGCCGCCCGGCAGTACCGCCAGCACCTGCACGCCGCCGTCCTGCAGGCGCTTGCGGTAACGGCGCAGGCCGCGCTTGGCGCCCACCGCATCCAGCAGCACGCGGCAACGCACGCCGCGCGCGCTGGCGCGTTCCAGCGCCGCCACCACCGCCTCGCCCACCGCATCGTCGAACATCAGGTAGTACAGCAGGTGCACACGTTTGTCGGCCGCGTCGATCGCCGCGATCAGGGCCTGCAACGACTGCGCGTAGTCGTCGAGCAATTCCACCGCGTTGCCCAGGGTGGGCATGAAATCGCCCTCGCGTTCGATCAGCGGCACCACTTCGGCACTGCTGGTGTCTGCCTGCGGCATCCAGCGCAATGCATGCAAGGGCAGTTGTTGTTCGCGAATCACCTGCGAAGCGGTGGCTTGCCGCTCCACCCGCAGCCGCGACAACCATGGGTGGCCGAACAACAGGTACAGCGGCAGACCGACCACTGGCACAAAGCCGATCAACAGCAGCCAGCTGCGCGCGGCACCCGGCGTGGTGCGGGCGGGAATCCATAGCAGCGCGGCCAGGCGGATCGCCCAGTCCAGCGCCAGCAGCCAGGTACCTGTGACCCAATCGGGCAGCATCAGTGGTCCGTTTTCATCAGGAATCCGATTCTGACTTGGCCGCGCGCAAACGCAACGGCGGTGCATAGACAGGGGGGCAATAACGAAACGGCCCGCCCTGCGCATCGGCCGGCTGCACGCGTTCGGCGCAGACCTGCCGCAACGTCTGCACGAAGGCCGACTGCATCCGGGTGGGATACCAGTCGCTGCGCGTGGTCATGCCGATCTGCCGGCGCAGCAGCGGCCCGGCGCTGCCGATTTCCTCGAGCAGGCCGGCGCGGCGCTCGAACAGGAACTGGTCGCGCGACATCAAGGTCAACCAGTCGCCTTCCAGCAGCAGGCCACGCACGGTCAATTCGGCGCCGCATTCGATACGCACCGGCGGCGGCTCCAGCTGGTGGTCGCCGAACAGCTGCTCCCAGCGCGCGCGCACCGGCGTGCCGGCGGCAGCGATCACCCAGGGGTAATCGCGCAGTTGCGCAAACGCGTAGCCCTGCCCGGCCAAGGGGTGGCCGCTACGCGCCACGATCACCGGTTCGTCGTCGAACAACGGCTCCTGCAGCACATCGCGCACCGGCAACGGGTCGCGCAGCGCACCGATCAACAGATCCAGGCCGCCCTCGCGCAGACGCGCCAGCAATTGCTCGTACGGGCCCTCGACCACCTGGACGCTGGCCCCCGGATGCGCACGCGCAAACCGCGCCAGCACCTGCGGCAACAGGATGGCGCGCGCCAGCGGCATCACCCCCAGGGTGAGGCGCCCGACGTGCTGGGAACGCAACGCGGCCACCTCGTCCAGCCCGGCGCGCAACTCGGCCAGCGCCAGCCGCACCTGCCGCAGCAGCCGCAGCGCCACCGGCGTGGGCTGCATGGTCTTGCCGCGGCGTACCGTCAACGGCACTTCGATCACATCGGCCAGCGCTTGCACCGCGCGATAGATCGCCGGCTGCGAAACACCGGCGCGCACCGCCGCCAACGCGTAACTGCCTGCCGCATCCACCGCCACCAAGGCCTGCAGCTGGCCTAGCGACACCCGCCGCTCCAGGCCAGGGCGCGCCGGCAGGCGCAGCGCACGCCGCGCGACCCCGATCCCCCGTGCCAGATGCGCCAGCACCCGCTCGATACGCGGCACCAGCAACCCGGCAGCCTCGGTGGCCGACATGCCACCTGGGTGCCGGTCGAACAGACGCACGCCCAGGTGCTGCTCCAATCGCGCCACCGCCTGGGTCAGCGCCGGCTGCGACAGATTCACCCGCGGCGCCGCCGCGCTGATGCTTCCGGCCTGGTGCACCACGACCAGCGCGTAAAGGTGACGCAGATTTGGTTCCGGGATCGGCTGCATGCTCTAACTATAAGCAAAACCAATATGCATACCTCAAATGAATCTTGAGCCAGCTGGCTTCGGCCAGCCAGACTCGGCGCACTCTTAACGAGGATGGATGGATGAGCCAGGTCGTTACCCGGATCGAGCGGACGCCGTTGGCCATCGTCGACGGGCTGGCGCAGGCCGGCGTGGCCACCGCGCACGAAGCGCAGGGCCGCAGCGGCCTGCTGCACCATCGGCTACGTCCCATCTACGCCGGCTGCCGCATCGCCGGCACCGCGGTCACCGTGTCGATTCCGCCCGGCGACAACTGGATGATGCATGTGGCCATCGAGCAACTGCATGCAGGCGATGTGCTGGTGGTCGCGCCCACCAGCGACTGTTGCGACGGCTACTTCGGCGACCTGCTGGCCACCTCGGCGCAGGCGCGCGGATGTCGCGGCCTGATCATCGACGCCGGCGTGCGCGATGTGCGCGATCTCACTGCCATGCAGTTCCCCGCCTGGAGCCGCGCCATCTGCGCGCAGGGCACCATCAAGGAGACGCTCGGCTCGGTCAACGTGCCGCTGGTGTGCGCCGGGCAACTGATCCAGCCCGGCGATGTGGTGGTGGCCGACGACGATGGAGTCTGCGTGGTGCCGCGTGCCACCGCTGCCGAGGTGCTGACCGAGGCACAGGCGCGCCAGGCACGCGAGCTGCGCAAGCGCGAACGCCTGGCAAACGGCGAACTTGGCCTGGACATCTATGCGATGCGCGAACGTCTGGCCGCCAAAGGCCTGCGTTATGTCTGAGCGCGTGCGCGCGATGTGGATGCGCGGCGGCACCTCCAAGGGTGGATTCTTTCTGGCCGACGATCTGCCCGCCGACACCGCCGCGCGCGACGCGTTTTTACTGCGCGCCTACGGCTCGCCGGATGCGCGCCAGATCGACGACATGGGCGGCGCCGACCCGCTGACGTCCAAGGTCGCCGTGGTGTCGCGCTCGACGCGTGCCGATGCCGACGTGGACTATCTGTTCCTGCAGGTCGCGGTGGAACACGCGCAGGTCAGCGATGCACAGAACTGCGGCAACCTGCTGGCCGGCGTTGCCCCGTTCGCGCTGGAACGCGGCTTGCTGCCCACGCGCAATGGCCAGACCCAGGTGCGCATCTTCATGCGCAACACCGGCACCCTGGCCACCGCCACCGTGCAGACGCCCGGTGGCACGGTGCGTTACGACGGCGATGCCCGCATCGACGGCGTCCCCGGCACGGCCGCGCCGATCGCGCTGGCATTCGCCGATATCGCCGGCTCTTCGTGCGGCGCGCTGCTGCCGAGTGGGCATGCGGTGGACACCCTCGACGGCCTGCAGGTCACGCTGATCGACAACGGCATGCCCTGCGTGGTGCTACGCGCCAGCGATGTCGGCATCAGCGGTTACGAAGACCGCGCCACGCTCGACGCCGATGCTGCGCTCAGGGCGCGCCTGGAAACGCTGCGTCTGCAGGCAGGCCCGTTGATGCATCTGGGCGATGTAGGCACTGCCACGGTGCCGAAAATGATGCTGGTCGCCGCCCCGCGCGCCGGTGGTGCCATCAGCGTGCGCTCGTTCATCCCGCACCGCTGCCATGCCTCCATTGGCGTGCTGGGTGCGGTCACCGTCGCTACCGCCTGCCTGCTGCCCGGCTCGCCCGCCCACGCGCTGGCACAGGTGCCTGGCGGGCGCAGCCAGCGGCTGGACGTCGAACACCCCAGCGGTGCGAGCAGTTGCCTGATCGAGCTCGATGCGCAGGGCAGCGTGGTCGGTGCCGCGGTGGTCCGCACGGCGCGCAAATTGTTCGATGGTGAGCTGTATGGCTGAACGTGCCGTTGCATCGCCGAGCTGCCGCGGCCGCCATCGCAGCGGCACGTGTGCGTATGGACCGCCTGAGCAGGCCATCGACACGCAGCGCGTCGTGATCCGTGCCGATCTGCGCATTGGGACCGCCACATCCGTCGGGACCTGCAGCGTCCGTGCCCCCGGCAGCCCCACCTTGCGCGCAGGCAATCGCTGGCGCACCGCTTCCGCTACAACGTACCCACCATCGCCATGATCATCGACTGCCACGGCCACTACACCACCGCGCCTGCCGCGCACGATGCGTTCCGCAAGGCACAGATCGCGCATTACAACGATGCGCAAGCGCCTGTGCCGGTGTATCCGCACATCAGCGACGATGCGCTGCGCGAAAGTGTGGAGATGCACCAACTGCGCCTGCTGCGCGAGCGTGGTGCCGACATGACGATCTTTTCGCCACGCGCCAGCACCATGGCGCATCACATCGGCGACGAAGCCGTGAGCCAGGCGTGGACGCGCCACTGCAACGACTTGATCGCCCGCGTGGTACAGCTGTATCCGCAGACATTTATCGGCGTATGCCAGCTGCCGCAGTCGCCGGGCGTGCCGATCGCACACGCGATCGCCGAACTGGAACGTTGCGTCAACGAGCTGGGTTTCGTCGGCTGCAACCTCAATCCCGACCCATCCGGCGGGCACTGGAACGGTGTGCCGCTGACCGACCGCGCCTGGTATCCGTTCTTCGAAAAAATGGTCGAACTCGACGTCCCGGCGATGGTGCATGTCTCCGGCAGTTGCAATGCCAATTTCCATGCCACCGGCGCGCATTACCTCAATGCCGACACCACGGCCTTCATGCAGTTTCTCGAAGGCGATTTGTTCACCGATTTTCCGCAGCTGCGCTTCATCATTCCGCACGGCGGCGGTGCGGTGCCGTATCACTGGGGCCGTTTCCGCGGCCTGGCCGACATGCTGGGCAAGCCTGCGCTGTCCACGCATGTGATGGGCAATGTGTTCTTCGACACCTGCGTGTATCACCAACCCGGCATCGACCTGTTGTTCAAGGTGATCGACATCGACAACATCCTTTTTGGCTCGGAAATGGTCGGCGCAGTGCGCGGCATCGATCCGCAGACCGGCCACTATTTCGACGACACCAAACGCTACATCGATGCGCTGGCGATTTCCGATGCCGACAAGCACAAGGTGTTCGAGGGCAATGCGCGGCGGGTGTATCCACGGCTGGACGCACAATTGCGTGCGCGTGGGCTGTAGCCGTGTCCCCTTCTCCCGTCGGGAGAAGGTGCCCGTAGGGCGGATGAGGGTACGGGCGAAGCCTCGTGCAGTCAGAATAATTGCGAGGCTTCGCCCCGTACCCTCACCCCAACCCCTCTCCCGAGGGGAGAGGGGCTTTATCACGCACCTTTGTTTCTCTTGGGCTTGGCTGGCAACCCGGTAGTGGAAATCACACTGCCATCGGCACCTGCACGCATCAACACCATTCCCCAACCCCACAAACGCAAACACCCGCCTTGCGGCGGGTGTTTGCTTGAAAGCGGATCCAGCGATCAGTCGATCACTTGATCTTGCCTTCCTTGTACATCACGTGCTTACGCACGACCGGGTCGTACTTCATCATTTCCATCTTCCCCGGCGTGTTTTTCTTGTTCTTGTCCGTGGTGTAGAAGTGGCCGGTAGCGGCCGAGGAAATCATACGAATCTTGTCACGCTTGCCTTTTGCCATGACTGCTTACTCCTCAGACCTTTTCGCCGCGCGCACGCAGCTCTTTCAGAACGGCATCGATGCCGTTCTTGTCGATGGTGCGCAATGCATGCGCGGAAACACGGAGCTTCACCCAGCGGTTTTCGCTGGCAACCCAGAAGCGACGCTCGTGCAGGTTGGGCAGGAAGCGACGACGGGTTCTGTTGTTTGCGTGGGAGACGTTGTTACCCGTCTGCACACGCTTGCCGGACACTTGGCATACGCGGGACATTACGCACCTCGATAAATGAATTGCCACCCATAGCCTGGGGAGCGGCGGCCCCGACAGCGCAGGGCTGTCACGCAACGTTGGGAATCAAGAACTTACGCTGGAACAGGCCGGAAACCCCATTGCGCTGGGTACCGCCATCCGGAGCGATCCGGGCACAGCGAGCCGCGCATTATGCACGGCTTTCCTATGTGCCGCAAGCACTTACGCTACCTGCCGGACGCGGTCGGCGGCGCACCCGGCAACGGTGCCAACGCGCGATCACCCGCCTCCGGCTTGCGCTGGCGCAGCGACCCGGCGCAGTTCCGCCCAGGCACCACGCGCCACCTGCCAGGCCGAGCGCAGAAACAAGAGCAGCAAGACCCCTGCGATCAGCAGGTCCGGCCAACCACTGCCGAACGCCCACACCGTTGCGCTGGCCGCCAGCACCGCCACGCCCTCGTAGACATCGTTGCGCGAGCAGGCCCAGGCCGATGCCAGGTTGATGTCGCCGCTACGGTAGGGCCACAACAGGCGCAGGCAGACCAGATTGGCGGCGAAGTTCAGCGCCGCCACCACCCCCATGCTCTGGAACAGCGGCAGCTGTGGGTGGGCCAGTTTCCAGCCGATCTCGGCCGCCACCGCCAGCGCCGCCAGCAGGATCATGCCGGCCTTGAGCAGGGCCACCCGCGCCTTGGCGGTCAGGCTGGCGCTTACCACAGCCAGGCTGAGTGCATAGGTGAGTGCATCGCCCAGATTGTCCAGGCTGCCGGACAGCAGCGAGGCCGCGCCGCTGTGCAGCGCGCCGGCCAACATCAGCGCAAAGCTGCCGGTATTGATCGTCAGCACCCACCACAGGACGCGCCGTTGGCGCGCCTGCATGGCGGCCACATCCAGGGTCTTGCCGCAGCCGCAGCAGGCATCGCTCATGGCGTGCTCCCGTGCGGCTGCGTGGGAAGCGATGCGACGCGTGGCGCCCGCTCCCGATGCAGCCAGCGATACAGCACCGGCAATACCAGCAGGGTGAGCAGGGTGGAGGAGACGATGCCGCCGATCACCACCGTGGCCAGCGGGCGCTGCACTTCGGCACCGGCACCGACGTTGAAGGCCATCGGCACAAAGCCCAGCGCGGCCACCAATGCGGTCATCAGCACCGGTCGCAGCCGCGCCAGCGCGCCTTCGCGCAATGCCTGCTCCAGCGGCATGCCCTCGGCGCGCAGGCTGCGCACGAAGGCGATCATCACCAGACCGTTGAGCACCGCCACCCCCGACAACGCGATAAAGCCCACGCCGGCGGAAATCGACAAGGCCAGCCCGCGCAGCGCCAACGCCACCACGCCGCCGGTCAGCGCCAGCGGCACGCCGCTAAACACCACCAGCGCATCGCGCAGCGAGCCGAACGACCAGTACAGCAGCGCGAAGATCAGCACCAAGGTGCCCGGCACCACCCAGGCCAGGCGCTGGCTGGCGGAGATCAACTGCTCGAAGGTGCCGCCGTAGCCGATCCAGTACCCGGTCGGCAGTTTGACCTGCGCCTTGACGCGCTGCTGCACCTCGGCCACGAAGCTCCCCAGATCGCGATCGCGCACGTTGGCCGTGATCACGATGCGGCGCTTGCCGTCTTCGCGGTTGATCTGGTTGGGCCCCAGCACGGTGTCGACCTTGGCGACCTCGCGCAGCGGCACGGTGGTCGGCTCGCCACTGCGCCAGCCTGCCGCGTGGCTGGACTCGTCCGCATCGGCACGTTCGCCATCGCCACGCAGCGGGATCGGCAGATCGGCCAGCGCCGTCGGGTCCTGGCGCAGGGCTTCGGGCAGGCGCACCACGATGTCGAAGCGCCGGTCGCCTTCGAACAATTGCCCGGCCTCCTGCCCGCCTACGGCCGCCGCCACGGTGTCCTGCACCACGCCGGGATTGAGCCCGTAGCCGGCCAACGCGGCGCGATCGGGCACCACCGCCAGCATCGGCAAACCGGTGGCCTGTTCCAGACTCACATCGGCCGCACCGGGCACCGCGCCGGCGATTTCCTGCACGCGCTGCCCGAGCTGGACCAACGTGTCCAGATCGTCGCCATAGACCTTGATCGCCACATCCGCACGCACACCGGAGATCAGCTCGTTCATGCGCATCTGGATCGGCTGGGTGAACTCGTAATTGTTGCCGGGCAGCTGCTTTACCGCCTCCTCGATCTCGGCCAGCAACTGCGCCTTGGGCTTGCGCGGATCCGGCCACTGCGCACGCGGATGCATGATCAGGAAGGTATCGGCGACCGATGGCGGCATCGGGTCGGTGGCCACTTCGGCGGTGCCGAGTTTGCCGAACACATGCGCCACCTCCGGAAACTGCTTGATGCGTTTTTCCAGCGTGGATTGCATGGTGATGGCCTGCTCCAGGCTGGTGCCGGGAATGCGCAGGGCATGCAGCGCAATATCGCCTTCGTCCAGATTGGGGATGAACTCGCTGCCCAGGCGCGTGGCCAGCACCGCGCACAGCGCCACCGTTGCAAACGCTGTAATGCCGACCCACCGGCCGTGGCGCAGCGCACGTTCGAGCAATGGCGCGTAGACGCCGCGCGCCCAGCGCATTGCGCGGTTGTCGTGCTCGGCCACCTTGCCGCCGAGCAGCAACGCGATCGCTGCCGGCACGAAGGTCAGCGACAGCAGCATCGCGCCGGTCAGCGCCAGCACCACGGTGATCGCCATCGGGTGGAACATCTTGCCTTCGATGCCGGTGAGCGCGAACACCGGCAGATACACCGCGATGATGATGCCCAGGCCGAACAGACTGGGGCGGATCACCTCGGCAGTGGCTTCGGCAGTGAGCGCGAAGCGCTCATCGCGTTCGAGCACGCGCCCCAGCCAGCGTTGCGCTTCGCCGAAGCGGCGCAGGCAGTTCTCTACGATGATCACCGCACCATCGACGATCAGGCCGAAATCCAGCGCACCCAGGCTCATCAAATTGCCGGACACGCCACCACGCACCATGCCGGTGAGCGTGAACAGCATCGCCAGCGGAATCACTGCGGCCGTGATCAGCGCTGCGCGCACGTTGCCCAGCAACAGGAACAACACCACGATCACCAGCAATGCGCCTTCGATCAGGTTCTTGGCGACGGTGACGATGGTGCGGTCCACCAGTGCGGTGCGGTCGTACACCGGCACTGCCTGCACGCCGGCCGGCAGGCTGGCGTTGGCCACTTTCAAGCGCTCGGCAGCGGCCTGCGACACGGTGCGGCTATTGGCGCCGACCAGCATGAACACCGTGCCGAGCACCACCTCGGTGCCGTCCTGGGTGGCCGCACCGGTGCGCAACTCACGCCCCTCGCCCACCTGCGCCACATCGCGCACGCGGATCGGCACGCCGGCGCGCCGATCCAGCACGATCGCGCCGATCTGCGCGATGTCGTCCACCTGCCCCGGCACCCGCACCAGAAACTGCTGGCCGTTGCGTTCGATATAGCCGGCGCCGATGTTGCGGTTGTTGGACTCGACCGCCTGGGCAACGTCGTCCAGGGTAAATCCCAGCGCGACCAGGCGCGCCGGATCGGGCGTGATATGGATCTGCCGCGCATACCCGCCGATGGTGTTGACCTCGGTCACGCCCGGCACATTGCGCAGCTGCGGGCGCACCACCCAATCCTGCAAGGTGCGCAGATCGGTCGCCGTCCATGCACTGCCATCGGGCTTGCGCGCATGCGGCTTGGCCTCCACGGTATACATGAAGATCTCGCCCAGGCCAGTGGCAATCGGCCCTAGTTGCGGCTCCAGCTCGGCAGGCAATTGCGACTTGACCTGCTGCAGACGCTCGGCCACCTGTTGCCGCGCGAAATACAGATCGGTGCCGTCGGCAAAGACCGCCGTGACTTGCGACAAGCCATAGCGCGACAGCGAGCGGGTGGATTCCAGACCCGGCAAGCCCGCCAGCACTGTCTCCAACGGAAACGTCACCCGCTGCTCGGATTCCAGCGGCGAATAGCCGGGCGCTGCGGTATTGACCTGCACCTGCACGTTGGTGATGTCCGGTGTTGCATCGATCGGCAAGCGCGAAAAACTCCACGCCCCGATCGCAATCAGCACGCCGGTCAACGCCAGCATCAACCACCGCTGCGCGATCGCAAAGCGAATGATGTTGGTCAGCATGACACGCTCCCCCGTGCAGACATGGCACCGCAAGCCGCCGAGCGTCGCACTGGTCGCACCACCGACAGACAGCGCCGTTGCCCCACAGGAACGCGCCGCACCACATCAAACAGACACTCACCCACGCGCCAGCACTGTCGTGGTATTAGTTCTCGTTGTTGCTGTTGCTGTTGTTTGCTTTCGGGGCCCCATACCGCAGCGGCAAGGCCGGCAGATACAACCCGCAGGGCGGCGCGCATGGATGCGCGACGTTTTTGTAAGGGACAGGGACGTCCCTTACAAAAATTTCTGCCGGCCTTGCGAACCCGCAGCGCCGCAGGCGCGGAGGGCGCGAGGACGGGGTGTGCTTTCTTTTGGTTACTTTTCTTTGCACAAGCAAAGAAAAGTGACTCGCGCCCGACAGGGCGTGAAAGCCTTTGCCCTAGCCCGAAGGGGCGCGAAAGCCTCTGCTCCAGCCCAAGAGGGCGCGAAGGCCTTGGACGTGGCACGTCCCCCTGCACCCAACAAACGCCCCCACTCGACAACGCACTGCCACACAAACCAACGCGATCAATGATCATGCGAAGCCCCCGACTTTTCGATATCGGCCTTCACCAGATAACTCTGCTCCACCACCACCGCATCGCCTACCGCCAAGCCCGATAACACTTGCACCTGCTGCGCATCGCGCGCCCCCAGCTTCACCGGCCGCACTTCGTAGACATCGCCCACCCGTACAAACACCACGTCCCAGTCGCGGAACCGCTGCAACGCCCCCACCGGCACCACCATCGCTGCCGGTTGCTGCGCCACCGTGACCCGCGCCTTCACCGCAGAGCCAGGCCGCCATAAACCATCGCTATTGCGCAGCACCGCGCGCGCCACCGTGCTCTGGCTCGCCGTCGCCGTGCCGGGCAATACACGCTCCAGGTTCGTTTGCGCCACGACGCCATCGCTGATGCGCGTGACCGTCACCGGTGCGCCGGCGGTGATATGCCCGGCGTCGGCGCCGAAGATGTGCAGATCCACCCACAAGGTGGACAGGTCGGCGATCTCGAACAAGGCCTGGCCTTCGCTGGCATTGCTGCCCAGGCTGGCATTACGCGCCAGCACGGTGCCGCTGATCGGTGCGCTCACCGAATAGGTGGTCAGGCTCAGATTGCTCTCCACCGTGGCCAGCACCTGACCGGCGCGTACCTGGTCGCCCACGTTGACGCGCAGGCTGCGTACCGGCCCGGGAAAACGCGCGGTTGCCTGCGCTTGCGCGCCTTCTGCCGGCGTCAGTAGCCCCTGCACTTCGTGCTGGTCGGCAATGCTGCCGGCGCCCACCGGCGCAACACGAATGCCGGCGTCCTGCGCAACCTTGGCCGCGATGGTGGTGCGGCCTTCATAGCTGGGATAGGCCCAGCGATGGGTCTTGCCCTGCACGGTGGCGCGCACCTCCACATCGAACGAATGCGGCTCGCCGACCGTGCTGTCGGCCAGCAGGCTGCCGTCGTCGCGCGGCTGCAATCGATGCACTTCATTGATACCGCCGAGCCGGGTCAGATGCACCTCCACCTTGCCGGCGGTGGCCGGCAATGGTTTGCCATCGCGGTACAGCCAGGCCTGGTACGTAGGCGGCGTGCCGTCTTCGGCGATGGCCAGCTCCACGCTGTCGCCGTCCTGGCTGAGCAACCGCCCGCCGTGCGTGCCGGTCTGGGCTTCATCAGCGTGCGCATCGGCGCCCGCCTCGCCTTCGGCGGCGTGCCCTGTGTGGTCTTCGTGCGCTGCGTCGCTGTTGCGGCTGCAGCCGCTGAGCACCAGCGCCAGCAGCAGCGGCGCAATCATGAAACGTGTCATCGAAGGTGGTCCTGGTTGGCGCCGACGCGCTGCGTCGGGCGAACGAATGGAAGTGGGTTGCGAAGAAGGTGCGCCTGGGGTGGGCAGCGTTTGGCGAGCGCTGGGTGCCGACATCGCTGCAGATGCGGCGATTCCAATAACGCCCTCACGCGCGGCATGAAAACGCAGTAGCGAAACAGCAGTCATGGCGTCACCTGCGCGGCAGGCTCGCGCACGAACGGCTGCCCGGTCAGACGCTGGATTTCGATCAGCGCCGTCTGTGCTTCCAGTGCGGCGGCCAGTTGCTGCTGGCGTGCATCGCTGCGTTGCGCCTGCAGCTGCGCCCAGTCCAGATAACTGGTGGCGCCGGCGCGATAGGCGCGCTCGGCGGCGGCATCGGCGCGTGCGAGCGCCGGCAGTACATCCTCGCGCATGCGCGTCACTTCCAGCTGTGCCGCGCGGTAGCGGCCATGCGCATCGGCCAGCGTGGCGTAGAGCACCGACGCCTGCGATTGACGTTCGATGTCCAGCAACGCCAGCTCCGCTTCGGCGGCGCGAATCTCCGGCTGCGCACGTGCAGCGCTGCCCAATGCCAGCCAGACGCTGCCAAGCAATGCAGTGGCGTCATTGCCTTCGAGCCGGCGCACGCCCACCTGCCAGTCCAGATCCGGGCGCGCCTGGCTGCGCGCCAGGCGTACGCGGGCTTCGCGCACGCGCTGCTCGCCGTTCAAGCGCGCCAGTTCCGGCGTGGCATCGAGCAGCTGCGCCAGCACCTCGAACTCGGGAATCGCCGGCAGCTGCAACGGGTCGCCGGTGATGGCGCCGAAGTCCGGCGTGCGCTCGCCCCACAACACCGCCAGCTGGCGCCGTGCGGCCAGCAGCTCCTGCTGGGCGCGATCGCGCTCCAGTTCTGCGCGCGCCTGCAGGGCTTGGGCGGTCAGCAGCACCGATTCGGGCGATGCGCCGGCCTGCAGCCGTTGGCGCGCAGCACTGACGGTGCGCTGGCGCTGGGCCAGCGTGTCCAGCGCCGCCGCGTGCCGCTGCGCGGCCATGCCGATGGCCAGGTAACGCCGCGCGACTTCGGCCAGCACATCCAGCCGGGCCAGGGCGCGTTGCGGTGCCAGCGCATCGAGACGTGCTTGCGCCAGGGTGCGGCGCGCGTCGAGCTTGCCGCCGCGTTCCAGCACGCCGGCCAGGGTGACGGTGAGTTCGGCCTGGTCCAGCGCGCGGGTGGGGCCGGTGCCGAACACGTTTTCCAGTTCGGCACCGATCCGCAACGGCGGACGCAGTGCGTCGCGCTCGGCGTCGGCGCTGAGGACCGCGCGTTGGCCATCGGCCAGGCGCAGATCGGGGTGCTGGCGGGCGACGCGTGCAATGGCGTCGTCCAGGGTCAGCACGGGTTTGGGCGGCAGGTCCTGCGCTTTGGCGCACGGCACCACCGCGAAGACGGCAAGCGCCGTCAGTCGCAACCACATGAGGGTGTCTCCGGAATCGGGATCGATGGACAGGCCGGCAGCTGCCGGCGATACATCAGGCCGCGATCGGAGGACGCAATCCGGTCTCGCTCAGATGCGAGCGGTAGGCGGTGGTCAGCACGGGCGGCTGCCCGTGCGTGCGCGCAGGCAACGGGCCCCAGGCCAACGCCGGCAGCATGGCCGGGCTGTGCCCGTGGCAGTAGCCGCTGTGCATCAAGGCATGCAGCAAACCGGCACCGTCGCGTTCGCCGGCATCGCCTTCGTCGGCACCGTCATGGCCATGCGGTGCGGTGTCGTCCAGGTGGGCCTGATCGTGCGCCAGCGCATGCACATCGCCTAGTGCGCAGGCGACCGGTGCAACCAGCACGCCCATGACCAGCACCAGCAACGCCATCAGGCGGAGCAACGGGTGCGACAGGCGGGCGCGAGGAAGCAGCATGGGCGCAGCGTATAGGGGCCGGGGTGGTTACACAATTGCACGGGGTGTTGCGTTGTTTGATGCGCTAGGTGGCTTTCAAAGCTCAGTGGTTCGAGCGCGCGGTGCCCTCGCCGCTCGCGGGACACGCCGTCAACCCGTCCATGGGGGCTCGATGGCGGCAAGGACACCGCACCAGACAGTTGGCTGGTGATTCTTACTGAAGAGCGAGAGCCACGTCCGGTGGTCTGCTGGTTGCTTGTTGAAAACGCTGCACACCAACGCGACTGGTCCTTGCCCGCCTACCGTCGTGGGGCCCTTGGCGGCATGGATGCCGCCACGGAGCCTACATGGACGCACTTGCGGCGTGTCCCGCGATGGTGGGCGGGCAAGGGCCCTGGAGTAAACGCGAAGACCTTGAGGGCGCGATGCCCTCACCGCACTAGAAGGTTGGCCGGCGGTCGGCAATGCGACCCAGCATCACGGCGCCGCGCGACCGGCCGATTTGGCGTCTATCGGGCGTGCCTTGCTCTCAGCGATAAAGGCGCGCACCTGCTGCTCCAGCACCGGCAAGGTGACCGAGCCCTGGCGCAGCACCACATCGTGGAAGGCCTTGATGTCGAAGCGGTCACCCAGCGCCTTTTCTGCCTCGGCGCGCAGCTTGACGATGGTGATCTCGCCCAGCTTGTAGCTCAGCGCCTGGCCTGGCCAGGAGATGTAGCGGTCCACTTCGGTGGTGACTTCGTGCTCGCTGAGCGCAGTGCGGTCGCGCAGATAGGCCAGTGCCTGCGCGCGGCTCCAGCCGTCATGGTGCACACCGGTGTCGATCACCAACCGGCAGGCGCGCCACATTTCGTAGGTGAGCCGGCCGAATTCTTCGTACGGGGTTTCGTAGATGCCCATCTCCTGGCCGAGCTTTTCGGTGTACAGCGCCCAGCCCTCGCCGTAGGCGGAAATGTAGTTCTCGCGCCGGAACGCCGGTTGCTCGCCCTGCTCCAGCGCCAGCGACCCCTGCAGCGAATGACCCGGCGAGGACTCGTGCAACGTCAGCGCCGGCAAGTTGTACAGCGGCCGCGATGGCAGGTTGTAGGTGTTGACCCAGTAAGTGGTGGCGCCGCCGCGGCCGGCGGTCCAGAACGGGGCGATATCGTCGGGCACCGGCTTGATGGTGAAGCGCCCGCGCGGCAGCGTGCCGATGAACTTGCCCACCTGCCCGTCCACGCGCTTGGAAATCCATGCGGCGCGATCGAGCAACTCCTGCGGGGTCTTGGCGTAGAACTGCGGGTCGGTGCGCAGGAAGGCCAGGAACTGCGCGAAGCTGCCCTTGAAACCCACCTGCTGGATGATGGCGTTCATCTGGGTCTGGATGCGCGCCACTTCGTCCAGGCCGATCTGGTGGATCTGCTCGGGCGTCAGTTCCAGCGTGGTGTATTCGCGGATTTGCTGCCGGTAGAACGCCTTGCCGTCGGGCAGTGCTTCGGCCGCCAGCGTGGTGCGCGCCTTGGGCATGTAGTCGTTGCGGAAGAACGTCAGCAGCTTGCTGTACGCCGGAAGGACGGCGGTGCGCAACGCGGCCTTGGCCTGTTCGCGCAGTTGCGCCTGCTCGGCCGCCGGGATCTGCGCAGGCAGCTGCTTGAACGGCGCGTAGAAAGTGGATTCGGTGGGATCTTTGACATCGGCCACGGTGGCGATGGAGACATCGCGCCCGTCCAGCACGGCACGCGGCACGCTGAATCCGCGTGCCAGGCCGGCGCGCATGTTGACCGTCTGCTGGTCGAAATAGCGCGGTACATCGTTCAGGCGCGCGATGTAGGCGCGGTACTCGGCCGCGGTCTTCATCGGCCGCTGCGCCATGAAGCCCAGATTCGACCAGAACGAGCTATCCGAATTGAACGGCATTTCGTACAGGCGCAGGCGCACTTCGGCGGCCAGGTTTTCCACCTGCGGGCGGTAGATGGCGAAGTTGATCTGGTTGGCCGGCGAGAGCTGCTTCGGGTCGATGCCGTCGAGCTGCTTGAGTACGCCGTCCCATACCGCCAGACGCGCCTGCTGCGCGGCCGCGCTGACATCGGGCAGATGCGTGTTGTCGCCGGTGGTGTCGCTGTCTTCGTCGGCCTGGCCGGTCTCGGCCTGGCGCCAGGCCCACTCTTTCTCGTAGATCGCGCGAAAGCGTGCATCGGCCGGTGCCTCGGCGGTGAGCGTGGCCGGTGGCGTGGCGGCCTGCGCCGAGGGGGCGGCGAAGCCTGCGCCCAGCAGGGCGAGCGAGAGTGCGGCGGCGAGCGGAGAGGTCACGTGCGGACGCCTGATCTGGAGCGAACGCCCGATCATGGCAGCACCCGGTCGTGCTGCCATGGGCCGGAAGTCCCAACACGGGCTGGTGCAGGGGCATGGCTGGAGTGTCGGTGCTGCCCTGTTATTGACGGGCGTGTCAGGGGGACTGCCCCCATCCGCCCTTCGGGCACCTTCCCCCGCAGGCGGGGGAAGGGACTTTTAGGTTTGTCAGGGAAGGACGAGACGCTCTTGGTGAGTGCGGTATCGCCCCCGCCTGTGGGAGAGGGTCGGGGTGAGGGCCGCTTGAGACCGGCCGACGCGGCTTCGGCTCAGCCCTTGCGCACCACCACCAGGTGCCGCTCGCCCTCCAGGCCGGGGACCTGCAGCGGGTGCACCTCGCCAACGGTCCAGCCGGCCGGCAATGCGGCGATTTCCTCGTGCGGGTACACACCCTTCATCGCCAACAGGCTGCCGCCCGGGCGCAACAGGTGGCCGCCGACGGCGATGATGCCGGCCAGCGTGTCCAGCGCGCGCGCGGTGAGGTGGTCGTAGGCGGCCGGCTCGTCCAGCGCTTCGGCACGGGATTCGGCCACGCGGGCGTTGCCCAACTCCAGATGGCGCAAGGCCTCGCGCATGAAGCGCGCCTTCTTGCCATTGCTTTCCACCAGCGTCACCTGCAGCTGCGGGCGGGTGATCGCCAGCGGGATGCCGGGCAGGCCGGGGCCGGTGCCCAGGTCGGCCAGGGTACCGCTGGCGATGTAGGGCTGCATGGCCAGCGAATCGAGCAGATGGCGGGTGACCATCTCGCGCGGGTCGCGCACGGCGGTCAGGTTGTAGGTCTTGTTCCAGCGCACCAGCAGGGCCAGGTAGCGCAGCAGCGGTGCGGCGAAGGCCGCATCCAGGGATTGGGCCTGCAGGCCGCGTTCGAGCGCGGCAGAGACATCGGGGGCGAGTGCGGCATCGTTCATGGCGCGATTATCGCAGCTGGGCTGGCGGGCATGCGCGCACCGATCTTTGCATCGCGGCTGGGAATGGCGTGGTTGCCTCGGCAGGCCGTTGCCCTGCCGCGTGCTGCCCGGCCGCGCCGTGGCTGGCTGTGCTGAACCACCGGCAGTGACGCTGCAACACGTGACACAAAACGGACATGCCGTGGCCACAGCATGGCCGTGTCTGCTTGCCTGCCGTTTGTCCATGCCTGTGATCGACCCGTCTGCCGCCTCACCCCTGCCTGATTGCGCTGCCACGCCGGCGCCACCGGATCCGAGCCGGCGGCGCATCCTCATTGCCGGCGCCAGCCTGGCCGCGGCGGGGCTGCTCAGCCCGTTCGCACGCGCCAGCGGCAGTGCCGATCCCTTCACGCTGGGCGTTGCGGCCGGCGACCCGTTGGCCGATGGCTTCGTACTCTGGACACGGCTGGCACCCCGCCCGCTGGACCCGGACGGACGCGGCGGCTTGCGCGCAGCGGTGCCGGTGCGCTGGCAGGTGGCCAGCGACCCGCAGATGCGCACCATCGTGCGCCAGGGCGAGACCATCGCCAGCCCCGTCTGGGGCCACGCGGTGCACGTGGAGCTCACCGGTTTGGCGGCCGATCGTCCCTACTGGTATTGCTTTCAGGCCCTGGGTGCACGCAGCCCGATCGGCAGTGCGCGCACCCTGCCGGCGGCGCATCGGACGCCGGACGCAGCGCGGTTCGGGTTTGTCTCCTGCTCGCACTGGGAACTGGGGTATTTCAGTGCCTACCGCCACCTCGCCGCGGAACAGCCGGACCTGGTGTTCTTCCTCGGCGATTACATCTACGAGTACAGCAACCACGGCGAGGCGGCGCACAAGATCGTGCGCCCGCACGGCAGCGGCGAATGCCTGGATCTGGCCGGCTACCGCAACCGCTACGCGCTCTACCGCACAGACCCGGACCTGCAGGCGCTGCACGCCGGCAGCGCCTGCGTGGCGACCTGGGACGACCACGAGGTACAGAACGATTACGCCAATCGCTGGTCGCAGGACCCCTCGATTCCGGTCGATACCTTTCTGGCCCGGCGCGCTGCCGCCTACCGCGCCTTCTACGAACATTTCCCGCTGCGTGCGCGGCATCGCCCGCACGGCGCGGACATGCGCATCTACCGCTCCTTCGATTACGGCCAGCTGGCGCGTTTCTACGTGCTCGATGGCCGCCAGTACCGCAGCGAGCAACCCTGCCCGCAGGCCAATGGCTGGCGCGGCGGCCATGTGGTGGCCGAAAGTTGCCGCCAGCGCACCGACCCGCAGCGCACCATGCTCGGCTGGGAGCAGGAGCGCTGGCTGCATGGCCGCTTCGCGCAGTCGCCAGCGCGCTGGAACGTCATTGCGCAGGATCTGCTGGTGGCACCGATGCGACAGGCTGGGCGCGACGGCGTGGTCGGGCACTGGACCGATGGCTGGGACGGCTACCCGGCCACGCGCGACCGCATGCTCGATGCGATTGCCAAGACGCGCCTGCGCAACCCGGTGTTCTGGGGCGGCGACATCCACTCGTATTGGGTCACCGACCTGAAGGCCGATCCGGCCGACGACGCGTCGGCAACGCTGGCCACCGAATTCGTCGGCACTTCGATCACTTCCGACGGCCAGAGCAACGACGAACTGCACGCGACCATGGCAGCCAACCCGCATGTGCACTACGTGGACGGGCAAACGCGCGGCTATGTGTCGGTGACGCTTACGCCGGGCCAGATGGAAACCCGGCTGCAGGGCATCTCCGATCGGCGCGACCGCAACGCCACGGTGTCGACCACCAAGCGCTTCGTGGTGGAGGACGGCAGACCCGGCGCAGTGGGGGCCTGAGCCGGGGCGGTAGCCGCGGACGCACTGCCCCGAGGCTGGTGCGCGCGGCATCCTGATCGCGGCGCACTGTGCGGCCCATCGCGGTAACGCGGCCAGGGGTGGTCACGGACACGTGGCGGTAAGACGGCGGCGCTACACCTGCACGCAGCCGCAGCCGCCTGAAGGACACGCATGACTGTCTCCGATCCCGCCCGTCGCCGCATCCTGCAAGGCTTGGGTGCCGGCGTGTTGCTGCCGGCCACTGCCGGTTGGTCAGCGCGCAGCCTGGCCGCGCCGTCGGGACGACCCACCATCACCGACGGGGTGCAGAGCGGCGATGTGCTGGACGACCGCGCGATGCTGTGGAGCCGTGCCGATCGCCCGGCGCGGTTGCGGGTGGAATGGGACACCCGCCCAAGCCTGCGTCAGGCGCGGCGCGTGGACGGCACGATCGCATCGGCGGCGCACGACTTCACCGCACGTGCGGACCTGCGCGGCCTGCCACGCGACCAGGACATCTTCTATCGCGTGCGTTTCGAAGATGCCGACAGCGGTGTGTTGAGCGCGCCCGTCCACGGCCATCTGCGCAGTGCACCGCAGGCGCGTGGCGATGTGCGCTTTGTCTGGAGCGGCGACACGGTTGGCCAGGGCTTCGGCATCAACCCGGACATCGGCGGCATGCGCATCTACTCGGCGATGCGCGAGCGCAATCCGGATTTCTTCCTGCACAGCGGCGACACCATCTACGCCGACAGCCCGATCCCGGCCGAGCTGACGGTGGAAGACGGCAAGCGCTGGCGCAATCTCACCACCGCGGCCAAAAGCAAGGTGGCCGAAACGCTGGACGAATTTCGCGGCAACTATCGCTACAACCTGCTCGATGCGCACGTGCGCCGCTTCAATGCCGAGGTGCCGCAACTGTGGCAATGGGACGACCACGAAACCACCAACAATTGGTCGCCCGGCAAGCAACTGGATGCGCGCTATCAGGTGCGCGACATCGACGTGCTGGCCAGGCGCGCCCGCCAGGCGTTTCTGGAATACGCGCCGATGCGCGGCGTGCGCGCCGACGGCAGCGGGCGTATCTACCGCAAGATTGCCTACGGCCCGTTGCTGGATGTGTTCGTGCTGGACATGCGCAGCTACCGCGGCGCCAACAGCGACAACCTGCAACCGCGGCCCGGTCCCGATGCCGCGTTTCTCGGGCCGGAGCAACTGGCGTGGTTGCAGCGCGAACTGGCCGGCTCGCGCGCGCAATGGAAGGTGATTGCCGCCGACATGCCGATCGGCCTGCAGGTGCCAGATGGCGAAGATGGAAACGGGCGCCCGCGCTGGGAGGCGATTGCCAATGGCGACCCCGGCGTGCCACGTGGCCGCGAACAGGAAATCGCCACGCTGTTGCGCTTCATCAGCCGCGCACGCATCCGCAATACGGTGTGGCTCACCGCCGACGTGCATTACTGCGCGGCGCACTACTATCACCCCGATCGCGCCGCATTTCAGCAGTTCGAACCGTTCTGGGAATTTGTCGGCGGCCCGCTCAATGCCGGCAGTTTCGGGCCCAATGCACTGGATGCCACGTTCGGCCCGAGCGTGGTGTTTCAAAAAGCGCCACCTGCGCCCAACACCTCGCCGCTGGCCGGTTACCAGTTCTTTGGCGAAGTGGACATTGATGGCCGCAGCGGCGTCCTCACGGTGACGTTGCGCGACCTGGATGGGGTGGCGCAGTTCCGTCAACCGATTCTGCCGCACGGCGTGGCTTAGGAACGCGGCGGACGGATTACGCGCCCGCCAACGGATGGAACGCCAATGCGGCGCGGCACTCTGGAGTGGCCCACCATTCGTGCAGCTGCCAGTGTTCGGCCTGGCCAAGTTCCGGATCGCACCACTGCAGGCGCAGTGCGCCGTCGGGCACGGGCGCATACGCAAGCCGGTGCAAGCCGAACGACAGGCCATGCCCATGGGCCTTGAGCAAGGCTTCCTTGGCGCACCACAGCCGGAAGAACAACGCGTGTTGTGCGTCCGGCGCCAGCGCAGCGAGCAAGGCGATTTCATCGCGATGAAAGAAGCGTTGCGCGATCTCCAGCACACGCGGGCGCGCACGAATGCGCTCCAGATCCACGCCCAGTCGCACGCCCTGGCCCAGCCCTACCAGCAGATAGTCGCCGCTGTGGCTCCAACCGGTATCGCGGTCGGGCAGCGCCGGCTGCAACGAGGGACGCCCGCGTGCATCGCGCTGCAATGGCACCACTGCCGGGTCGATGCCCAAGGCCGGGCCGAGCAACTGACGCGCCTGCGGCTCGCCACGCTCGCCGGGGCGGTGCGGGCGTAGCCACAGCTGCACCGGGCCAACCTGCCAGCTCGCATGCGCTGTCACGCGCCGTGCACCAAGCCGAACATTCGGCCACATCGTTCATCGCGCTCGACAGCTGCTTCACGCGCAGCTGCGTTGAATGGCGCCCATGCACCACTTCCGGTGCACGAGAACATGGAGATCAGCAACATGGGCATCATCATCTGGTTGATCGTCGGCGGCATCGTGGGTTGGCTGGCCAGCATCATCATGCGCCGCGACGCGCAGCAGGGCATCATCCTCAATGTGGTGGTGGGCATCGTGGGCGCACTGATCGCCGGTTTCCTGTTTGGTGGCGGCATCAACCAGGCCATTACGCTGTGGACCTTCGTGTGGTCGCTGGTGGGTGCGGTGATCTTGCTGGCCATCGTCAATCTGGTGACCCGCGGCCGCCTGCGCTAACGCAGCGCCTCACACAGCTCTCGCGTCGCGCAACGCCCGGGCCTGCCCGGGCGTTGTCGTTTCAGCCTTTCGCGGCAATGCGATCGGCCGGGTGGTGCACGCCGTCTTCCACCGGCACGGCGATGTTCAACGCATACGGATTGACGCCTTCCAGGCAGCCGACGTTATAGCCGTATTCATTGGGATTGGAGCGGCGCCGGTGATGGGTGTAGATGCCGCACACGCCGCAGAAATAATGCGCTGCGGTCTGCGTGTTGAATTGATACAGCTGCAGCACTTCCTCGCCCTGCACTACATGCAGGCCATCGAGGGTGACCGACGCGACGATGGCGCCGCGCCGGCGGCACATCGAGCAATCGCAGCGGCGTGGATCGAGCAGGCCATGCGGCAGATCCAGATCGATTTGCACTGCACCGCAGTGGCAACTCAGGCGATGCACCGGCCCCAGCGTGACATCGCCCACCTTGTGCGTGCTACGACGCAGATGCCGCTCGCTCATGCGCCGACCTCCGCCAGCCGCACCCACGCCGGCGCATGGTCACTGGGCCGCTCCCAGGTCCGCGGTTCGCGGTCGATGCCCGATTCCACCGCGCGCGTGCGCAACGCGTCCGAGACCAGGGTCAGGTCGATACGCAAGCCCAGATTGCGGCGGAAACCGGCCTGGCGGTAATCCCACCAACTAAAGTGCTCGGCGTCCTGGTTGTGCAACCGGAATGCGTCGTGCAAGCCCAGCGCCAGCAGTTTGTCCAACGCGGCGCGCTCGTCGGTCGAGGTGAGGATGTGGTGCTCGTTCCACACCGTTGCATCGTGCACGTCGCGCGCGTCCGGGGCGATGTTGAAGTCGCCCAGCACCACCAGCTGCGGGTACCGCTGCAGCTCCTGCGCGATCCAGTCGTGCGCTGCGGCGAGCCAGCGCAACTTGTAGGCGTACTTGTCGGTGCCCACGTCCTGGCCATTGACCACATACAGATTGATGATGCGCACGCCATCCACCGTGGCGGCGATGACGCGCTGCTGCACATCGTCGAGCCCGGGGATGCCCATCTGCACGTCAACTGCCGGCGAGCGCGACAGGATCGCCACGCCGTTATAGGTTTTCTGCCCGCAGAACACGCTGCGGTAGCCCAGTGCCGCCAGCGCTGCATCGGGAAACTTGTGGTCTTCCAGCTTGGTTTCCTGGATGCCCACCACATCCGGCGCAAACGCGGCGAGCCACTGTTGCAGGTGCGGCAGGCGCACATTGAGCGAGTTGACGTTCCAGGAGGCAATCTTCATGGCGCGGACCATGGTTCAAACCACCAATGGTACCGCGCCATGCGTCGCCCTCAGGACGGTGGAGCCCGGCGTGGCGGAACCGGGCTATTCCGCCACGCGCTGCCGTGCCGTGTGTGGGAAGGCGCGCGTGCCGGCCTGGCGTGCGCGTCATCGGCGCCACCCTGCGAGCTGGCGCACTGGATCAGCGCAACTGACGCGCTTGCCGCCGAACGTTGGCGAGCGGCCTGCGCCTACGCGCGGGCGCTGCCGGTCGGGCGCCGCCGCCGCCCGTGAGCGAAGGCACGAGGCGGGCACCTGCACCGGACAGCCGCCGTCATTCAATCACTTGACGTGAAGCAACCCGCCCGGTCGAAGTGGATAAGCTGGCCTGACCCCCATGAGACCGCCGGCCATGCCGTCATCCGCCGCAGTCGCGTCGCCACCGCAGTCGCCTGCCTTCCCCGGCCTGAGCCTTGACGAGCGCGACATGCGCGACCGCCTGCGTCTGGCCGGCCTACTCACCCGTGCCGACCTCAGCCGTGGCACCGGAGTATGCGCGCACCACCGCGAACACGCGGCCACCTGGGCCAGGGCCGCGCGGGCATCTCGCACACGTTCCTGGCCGGGCCGCCCCAACAGCGGCGGCATCGCCAAAACGCAGAACGCCGGCACTGGGCCGGCGTTCTGCGATCACAGCAACCATCAACCCGTCGATCAGTGACCGGAGGCGCCACTGGCACCCAGGCCGGTTTCGGCACGGATCTGCTGCGCCTTGAAGGCAGCGCGTTCGTTGGCTGCCTGCGGGCTGCGATCCAGCACCGAGAACAACCAGATGCCGACAAAACCAATCGTCATCGAGAACAGCGCCGGCGAGGTGTACGGGAACGGCGCCGAGCCGGCCGCGTTGCCCAGCGTGTCCACCCACACCGACGGCGACAGGATCGTCAGCACCAGCGAGGAGATCAGGCCGAGGAAACCACCGGTCACTGCACCACGGGTGGTGCAGTTCTTCCACAGCAACGACAGGATCAGCACCGGGAAGTTGGCCGAGGCGGCGATGGCGAAGGCCAGCGACACCATGAAGGCAACGTTCTGCTTCTCGAACACGATGCCCAGCAGCACCGCGATCACGCCCAGCACCAGGGTGGTGGCACGCGAGACCTTGAGCTCCGAACCAGGCGCCGGGTTGCCCTTCTTGATCACCGTGGCATACAGGTCATGCGACACCGCCGAGGCGCCGGACAGGGTCAGGCCGGCCACCACCGCCAGGATGGTGGCGAAGGCCACCGCCGAGATGAAGCCCATGAACACGTTGCCGCCCACCGCGTTGCCGACCAGCACCGCCGCCATGTTGGCCGCGCCCTTGCCGCCGTGGATGGTGCCGGTGGCGACATCGGCGAACTGCGGGTTGGTCAACACCAGTGCGATCGCACCGAAGCCGATGATGAAGATCAGGATGTAGAAGTACCCGATCCAGGTGGTGGCCCACAGCACCGACTTGCGTGCCTGCTTGGCATCGGGAACGGTGAAGAAGCGCATCAGGATGTGCGGCAGGCCGGCGGTACCGAACATCAGCGCCATGCCGAAGGAAATCGCCGAAATCGGGTCCTTGACGAAACCGCCCGGCCCCATGATCGACAAGCCTGCTTTTGCCGCATCCTCGGGCGAAGCGCCACCGCTGGCCGCGACCGCGGTTTTCACCCGCACGCCTTCGGCAAACAGCGCCTCGAAGCTGAAGTTGAAATGCCACATGATCGCCACGGCCATGAAGGTCACGCCGGTCAGCAGCAGCACGGCCTTGATGATCTGCACCCAGGTCGTTGCGGTCATGCCGCCGAACAACACGTAGATCATCATCAGCACGCCGACCAGGGTCACCGCCACCCAGTAGTCCAGGCCGAACAGCAACTTGATCAGCGCACCGGCACCGACCATCTGTGCGATCAGATAGAACAGCACCACCACCAAGGTGCCCGACGCCGCAAAGCTGCGGATCGCTGTGGGCGCGAAGCGGTAACCGGCCACGTCGGCGAAGGTGTACTTGCCGAGGTTGCGCAGGCGTTCGGCCATCAGGAAGGTCAGGATGGGCCAGCCGACCAGAAAACCGATCGCATAGATCAGGCCGTCGTAGCCGTTGGCCATCACCGCAGCGGTGATGCCCAGGAACGAGGCCGCCGACATGAAGTCGCCAGCGATCGCCAGGCCGTTCTGGAAACCGGTGATGCCACCGCCAGCGGTATAGAAGTCGGCGGCCGACTTGGTCTTGGCCGCCGCCCATTTGGTGATCCACAGGGTGGCCAGCACGAAGAAGCCGAACATGGCAATCGCCACCCAGTTGGTGGGCTGCTTGTCGACCTGGCCCAGGTCGCCGCCGGCGGCCAGCGCGATGCCGGCAGGCACCAGGCCGGCCAGGATCAGGAGAAGGCGCGAAGTCTTGCTCATTTGCGGGCTTCCTCCAGGATCTGCGCGGTCAGCTGGTCGTAGGTGTTGTTGGCGCGACGCACGTAGATGGCGGTGATGACGATGGTGAACACCATCACTCCGATCGCGATCGGGATGCCGATCGAGGTCACGCCGGCACCGATCGGCTTGGCGAGGAATTCCTTGTCGAAGGCAATCAGGCCGATGTAGCCGTAATAGGCCAGCAACATCAGTATGGTGAGCGTCCAGCCCAGCGTGTTGCGCTGACGCTTGAGTGCGTGGTACTTCGGATTGGCATCGATCTTGGCGATCAACGCGTCATTCGAGACGGTCATGGTCTGTCTCCTGGTAGAGCGCTGGTAAGACATAAGGCGGCGATGCCCGCTCCACCGCAGTGGAGCAGGCCGCCAGTGGCAGAACGCTAGAAGCTGTACTTGGTGGTGAACTGCAGCCGCGAAATGTCGCCGCTGTCGCCGTTTTCGGCTTCGCGACGGCCGTACATCAGCTCGGCGCCCACATCCACCTTCGGCAACGGCGAATAGAACACGTTGGCGCGAATGCTTTGCTGGGACTTGCTGGCAAGCCCACCGGTATTGGCCAGCGAATGGTCGTAATTCACGCGCGAGTACATGAGGGTGCTGCGCAGCTTGGCGTTGTAGTCATGGCGCCAGGCCACCCAACCGGCAACCGTGGTGACGGTCTGGATATTGCCGTCGATGTCGATCTCCACATCCGAGCCGTTGCCCAGGCCCAGATAACGTCCCAGGCCCTCGCCGTAGCTGAGCTGGTAACGCAGATCGTTCTTGGAGTTGATGATCCAGCGGCCGCCGCCGGCGATGGCACCGCCGAAGTCGGTGTCGTTGGTCAGCGCGCTGCGGGTGCGGTACTGGCGCGCAATGGCCGACAGACCGAAGGTGCCCCAGGTGCCCTTCCAGTTGTAGCGTGCAGTCAGGTCCGGCATCGCGCCATGGTCCGAGGCCAGGATGGTGTTGCCGCCCTGGTACGGGGTGGTCAGCGTCTCGGGGTTTTCGGCCGACACGCTGAAAGCGCCGCGGGTGTACCGGATCTGGGTCTGACGGCTGAACAACGCACCGTCGGTCGGCCCGACGATGTCGGCCGCTTCCGGCAGGATGGTGGGATCGATGAAGTTGGACCAGGTCTGACCGGCCAGCCAGTTGTTCCAGCTCATGTAGGCGTGCCGCAAGGTACCGCCATACAGATTGTTGACCTGGTTGGCCAGCGCGTTGCCGAAGAAATCCAGTTCGATGAAGGCGGTGAGCTTGTCGCCGTTCTCGGTGACGGTGTCCACGCCCAGATTGAAGCGCGAGAACTTGGCGTGGAAGTCGGTATCGGTGCTGGACGCCTGGCCGCCGACCGGCGTCTGCGTCGGGATATACAGGTAACGCCCCACCGCACCCTCAGGCAATGCGCCGTCGCTGGTGCGGGTGGTCATGAAGTCGGCCTTGATGAAACCACCGTAACGGAACGTTGTCCCCGGCAACGCGTTCGGCGTGATGCTGGTCAGCTGGATCGGCTTCTTGCCGGCCGGCACCGCCGGTGCAGGCGGCGTCTGCGCCTGCAAGGTGCGCACTTCGGTGACCTGCGTCTGCGTCTGCGCGATCTGGCCCTGCTGCTGTTGCTGCGCAGACACCAGCATCTGGACCTGGCGCTCGAGCTCGGCGATGCGCGCTTCCAGTGCCTTTTCCTTGGACGTCTGGGCGAACGCAGCGCCCGGCAAAATGGTGGCCACGAACAAGGCGGCCGCCAACGGATGGCGCACCAGCGGTGCAATACGGTGTTTCATGGAACCCTCTCCCCAATGAAGGCCTCGCGCTTGATGGCGATGCTGTGCGGAGCGTGAGGCAGTCCGCGCTTCGGAGCCTATTCGCCTTTGGTCGTAGCTGCAACGCAGCATTGCGCAAGATGACCGATGGTCGCACCGCAGCACGCCTGGCATGTGCGTTTGCGCAATCACCCCGGTTACGACCATGGTCTAAGGCGCCGTTGACCGCCGGGACAGAATGGATGCGGCACACTGATTGTCTACCGAGGGCAGCCGCAACGCCCTCTTCCGACAAGTTCATCGCAAGTGAGGGTGCCATGGCTGATGTTTATCCCGTCGATCCCGCGTTCGCCGCCGATGCGCGCGTGACGCGCGAGCAGTACGCCGCGCTGTACCGCGAATCGATCGAACACCCCGAACAGTTCTGGGGCAAGGCCGCGCAGCGGCTCGAATGGTTCAAGCAACCCACCCAGATCAAGGACGTCAGCTACGCGCTGGACGACTTCCATATCCGCTGGTTCGGCGATGGCGAGCTCAACGCCAGCGTCAACTGCCTGGACCGCCAGCTGGCCACACGCGGCGACAAGACCGCACTGCTGTTCGAACCCGACAGCCCGGATGCGGCCTCCTACCCGGTCACCTACCGCGAGTTGTACGAGCGCGTCTGCAAGCTGGGCAATGCGCTGCGCAACCTGGGCGTCAAGAAGGGCGACCGGGTCACCATCTATCTGCCGATGATCGTCGACGCCGCTGTGGCCATGCTCGCCTGCGCGCGTATCGGTGCGGTGCATTCGGTGGTGTTCGGCGGCTTTGCCGCCAACTCGATCGCCGACCGCGTGATCGATTGCCAGAGCAAGCTGATCATCACCGCCGATGAAGGCCTGCGCGGCGGCAAGAAGATTCCGCTCAAGGCAAATGTCGATGCAGCGCTGAAGATTCCCGGCACCGATACGGTGGAAACCGTGCTGGTGGTGCGCCATACCGGTGGCGCAGTGGAGATGCAGGCACCGCGCGATCGCTGGTTCCACGATGTGGTCGACGGCCAGCCGGCCGAGTGCACACCCGAGCGCATGAACGCCGAAGACCCGCTCTTCATCCTCTACACCTCCGGCTCCACCGGCAAACCCAAGGGCGTGTTGCACACCACCGCCGGCTATCTGTTGTTTGCCAGCTACACGCATGAAGTGGTGTTCGACCTGCGCGAGGACGACATCTACTGGTGCACCGCCGACGTGGGCTGGGTCACCGGCCACAGCTACATCGTCTATGGCCCGCTCGCCAATGGCGCCACCGCGGTGATGTTCGAAGGCGTGCCCAATTACCCGAACGTGTCGCGCTTCTGGGAAGTGATCGACAAGCATCAGGTCACCATTTTCTACACCGCACCCACCGCGATTCGCGCGCTGATGCGCGACGGTGCGGAACCGGTCAAAAAGACCTCGCGCAAGAGCCTGCGCCTGCTTGGCAGCGTTGGCGAGCCGATCAATCCGGAAGCCTGGCGCTGGTATTACGAGGTGGTCGGTGACAGCCGTTGCCCGATCGTGGATACGTGGTGGCAGACCGAAACCGGCGGCATCCTGATTTCGCCGCTGGCCGGCGCGGTCGATCTCAAACCGGGCTCGGCCACCTTGCCGTTCTTCGGCGTGCAGCCGGCGCTGGTCGATGCCGAAGGCAAGATTCTGGAAGGCGCCACCGAAGGCAATCTGGTGCTGCTCGATTCCTGGCCGGGCCAGATGCGTAGCGTGTACGGCGACCACCAGCGTTTCATCGACACCTACTTCCGCACCTATCCGGGCAGCTACTTCACCGGCGACGGCTGCCGTCGCGATGCCGACGGCTACTACTGGATCACCGGCCGCGTGGACGATGTGATCAATGTTTCCGGGCACCGCATCGGCACCGCCGAAGTGGAAAGCGCGCTGGTTTCGCACCCCAAGGTCGCCGAAGCGGCCGTGGTGGGCTTCCCGCATGACGTCAAGGGCCAGGGCATCTATGCCTACGTCACCCTGATCGCCGGGCAGAGCCCGAGCGAAGACCTGCACAAGGAATTGGTCAGCTGGGTGCGCAAGGAGATCGGCCCGATCGCCTCGCCCGATCACCTGCAGTGGGCGCCCGGCCTGCCCAAAACCCGCTCGGGCAAGATCATGCGCCGCATCCTGCGCAAGATCGCCGAGAACGCGCCCGACCAGCTCGGCGACACCTCCACGCTGGCAGATCCGTCGGTAGTGGATTCGCTGGTCAACGAGCGCCTGGCGCGCTGACGCGCCGAAGGGCCGGGATTCGGGATTCGGGATTGGGGATTCGCAGAAGCGGCTTTCCAATCTCTTTCCATTTTCATCTCCGGATCTGCATTGTCGAACAGTAATGCGTGCGGGCAGTTACGAATCCCAACATCCCTGCTTTTACGAATCCCCAATCCCAATCCCGGCTCCCCAATGACCACCCTGCTCATCGCCGACGACCATCCCCTGTTCCGTGAAGCCTTGCGCGGGGCGGTGCAGCGCGTGATGCCGGGGGTCGAACTGTTCGAAGCCGATAACGTGGATGCGCTGTACACGCTGGCCGACGCGCAGCCGGACGCCGATTTGCTGTTGATGGATCTCAACATGCCCGGCGCGCAGGGATTCAGCGCGTTGGTGCACATGCGCTCGCTGCACCCGCAATTGCCGGTGGTGGTGGTCTCCGCACGCGAAGAGCCCACCCTGATGCGACGCGCGATCGACCACGGCGCGTTCGGCTTCATTCCCAAATCCGCCGATTCGGACACCATCGGGCGGGCGCTGGCCACCGTGCTCGATGGCGAGCGCTGGATCCCGGCCGAAGCGCAAAACCTGCCGCCGACCGACAGCGAGGAACGCGAGGTTGGCCAGCGTCTGCGCGATCTCACGCCACAGCAATTTCGCGTGTTGCAGATGCTGGGCGCGGGGCGCCTCAACAAACAGATCGCCTACGACCTGGGCGTATCCGAAGCCACCATCAAGGCCCATGTCACCGCGATCCTGCGCAAGCTCGGCGTCACCAATCGCACCCAGGCAGTGCTGATGGCCGGCAAGCTCGCCATCGATGCCGACGGCATCGTGCTGCCGCCGCCGGAAGAAGACTGACGCGCGCAGGTGTAGGACTGCGTGCGTTGGGATTGATCGGTAACGCTTGGTCGCGTCCGGGTGCGCTCGTGCCCGTGCTCCCGCCACCTCGGCCGTCATCGGTGGTGGGCAATCGACGGACGTGCCATGCAACGCAGCGTGGCACCAACGTAGGAGCGCACCTGAGCACGATGCGTGTTCTCGGCAACGCTTCATTTGCAGAAGACAACCGATGCGCGTTGGCGCATACGATCGTGGTGAGCGTTGCAAGACGCTTCGTCGCGCCCGGCTGCCCTGCTGCTTGTCCGGTTTATTCCGGTGCGCGCACGAACAACACGTTCAAATCGCGCATCGGCACGAAGTTGGCCTGCTTGAACTGGAAGGTCAGCGGGTCGATCTTTTTCAGTTCGCCGTCGAAACACAGGCTCAGGATGTCGCTGGCCGCCTGCTTGCGGATGGTCAGCTGGAAGTCCTTGATCGGGCCGTTCCAGTTCTTGCCGGTCGTGAGCACGTAGCGCAGGTTGGTCCATCCCAACCCGTACTTGCCCTTACGACGCTGCATGCTGACCTTGGTCGCCGGTTCGATGCAGGTGTCTTTTGCATACGCCTTCAGCAAATAGCTGCTGGGCTGCGGGACGCCGGTAGACAGGCTGGGTGTATAGGTGTGGCGGATCTGCACGCTTGCCTTGGCAGGAAATTTCCGCTGCCAGACGAAGTAGGCGTTGAGCGTGAAACGCGGTTGCCCATCGCCATCGACCCAGCGCGCGGGCAGCGGCTTGCGCCCCTTCGGGGGCGTGGCCGATTCGGTGAACGCGGCAACATCATCCTGGGTCCAGCCGGTGGCGGCGAACGCGGTGGAGATGTCACTACCGTCATCCAGCAGCACTACCAGCTTGCGCGTGGTGGCAACCGGTTTGCCGTCGGCCCAGAGCTTGAAATCGCTCAGCGCATTATGGTCGGCCATGCCAAAGTACATCGGCGGCATCGGGAAGGCCACTGGCACGCTCAGGTCGCGCTCGCTGGTGTTGGTGAACACATAGTCCACTTGCACGCGTTCTTCGCTGAGCAATAGCGCTTCGCGGTCCATACTGATGTCGGGCTGATGCAGCAGGCGGATGGTGCCATTGTCGTCGCCGAAACTGCTGTCATTGGCCTGTGCAGCACTGCAGGCACACAGTGCCAGCACACATAGCCAGACGGAAAACGCCATTGCGCGCATGAGGTGATCCTTGAAAGGCCGGCGTACCCGCGCGCCGGGCCGCACAGCATGCCACGCGCGGGCTCGACCGAATGGTGGGCAGCGCGTCGCGCGACGCGTGCGGCAATGGCGCAGGGTCTGATGTGTTTGTGGTGCTGTCGTGCTTGCTGGTGGCGTTGGCCTGGCCTACGGATCAGCCTGCACGCGAGGCGACGCACCTCGACCGTCCGCATGCGCTCGCTCGCCTTGGTGGCGGCGTTGCTGTGGGGCCCGCTTAGCGTGCTGGGTGATTTGAACGCGCCAGTGCGCTCGCACCGTCATCCGGCCTTCCCTACGCGTGCCACGCCAATGCCGCAGGCACGCTTCCATGGCGCGCTGATTGCGCAAATGCCAATCGCGACACCACGCGTCAGTGACAAGCCCAAGCGCGGGGGCGTGATCGCATCCACAACCGCAGACCGTGCGACATCGCAGTTGTCGATATCACCATTGACCATGAGCTGATGCCTGGGCACGGCTCGAGCACCAAGGACGCTTTGGAGCTGGCATGGCGCGACGTTTCCCCTGGCTCTGGATGGGCCTGCTGGTGGCCTGTGCATTGATTGCCGTGCTGGCGTGGCAGAACCGGCAGCTACGCGTGCAGCAACACTGGCTGCAGACGCGCATCAGCACGCCGTATGACGGCATGTACGTGCCGCGTATCGAAGCGACCGATGGCGATGGCCGACGGCATCTGCTCGGTGCGCCGCATGGGCCGGCGCAGGTGCTGTTCTTTTTCACCACCACCTGCCCGTACTGCCAGCGCTCGGCACCGACCGTGCTGCGGGCAGCGCGGCAGCTGCAGGCCAACCTGCCCGGCCGGCCGCAGCTGCTGGGCGTGTGCCATTGCGATGCCGCGCAGGCTGCGCGCTACGCACATGTGCACGGTTTCGATTTTCCGGTGGTCACGTTGACCGATCGTCGCGCGTTGATGCTGTTCCGCGCACGTAACGTGCCGCTGCTGATGGCCATCGATGGGGAGGGGCGCGTGCGTCATTCGCATCTTGGCGTTTTCGATACCACGGAGCGGGTGCAGGACCTCGTTGCCGCCTTGCGCCGCACGGACGCGCCAGCGGCTTTTGCAACGGTGAAGGAGTAATGCATGAAGAAGCGTTGGGTAAGCTTGCGTAGTGCGTTGATGGCAGCGACCTTTCTGGCCAGCACTGGCTTCGGTGCCTTCCAGGTGATGGCGGTCGATAACGCACAGCCGAAAGTCGAATCGTGTAGTGCATGGGCCTGCAAAGCCGAGTGTCCGGAATTCGGCGGCGACCTGGGCCAGGGCAACGTCTGCTACTGCTGCGGTTAACTGCGATCGATAGAGCGACTGCGTGGCTGCCAGATGGAGCAGGCCGGCGTACGGAATCGGCATGTACCGCGTATCCATGTCGATTCTTCGCGCCGTCCGCATCCCGCTGACGCTGTGCGCAAGGCCTCGATGGTTGCTGTTACGCCTGACGGCGAGGTCCCCCCGGGCCTCGCCGTTTGACTGTCACGCTGGGTGGCATGATGCGCGCTCAGCTCAGCGCGCGATAGCGGAAATCGCGCAATACCACCTCGCCTTGCTGCGCGGCATACACGCCAAGCTGCAGGCTGAGAAAACCGCCGAACACGTTGTGATGGAATCCGGAGACTTCCATGCGGGTGGGGTGGCGCGTCCATTGCCGGCCCTCATCGACCGAATACTCGAACCCTACGACCTGGTGATCGTTGGTCAGCCGCACGCGAATGCGCCGATGCGTGTTGGGTGCGCGCGCCCAGACCAGTTCTTCGGAATATTCGTAGGTCTTCATGCTGTCGGCGGTGAAGCCGATGCCGACGAAGGCCTTGTGGTTATAGAACAACACAATGCCGCCTTCGGCATTGCCGACCAGTTCCAGCGTCACCTCTGCCATGTAGGCGCGATCGGGCACGCCGCAGGTCAGTGGCGTGCTGTCGATCGGCGAGCTGCCCGCACAGGCCAGCGTCAGCGCCTTGTTCGCGCGCCGCACCCGCGCCTGTTCGCCGGGCTTGGGCGCATGCAGGCTCCATTGGGTGCCGAACCTGTCGCTGGAAAAATCGTCGGACAACGCCAACCCCGTCGCCGGCGCCATGCCGGCGGCAGGCACGCGTGCCGGTGTGCGTAATGGTTTGGACAGATCGCCGCCAGTGGCGCGAAACCAGCCGTCGGCCGTCCACTCGATCGGCTCCAGCAAGGTCTGCCGCCCCAGCGTGCGAAAGCCGTTTTCGTAGCCGTGATAGACCATCCACCAGTCGCCGCGCGGCCCTTCCACCAGCGTGGCATGCCCACGCGACCACCACGGCTCCTGGTCCGATTGGGTGCGCACCAGCGGGTTGCGCGGGCAGTGCTCCCACGGCCCGTGCACCGAGCGCGAACGCGCGGCAATGACCATGTGCCCGGTCACCGGCCCGGCAGTGCCGCCAACGGCGGTGACCAGGTACAGCCACCCATCGTGCCAGGTCAGCTTGGGGCCTTCGGGCGCGAAATTCTCCACTACCCAGTGGTCGGGATAGCGCCACGGCGCGTAGGCCGGTTCCAGCTGTCCGTCGGTGGCCAGGCCGTCATCGCGCAGGCGTACCTTGCGGATGCCGTTGACGAACAGATAGCGCTTGCCGTCTTCGCCGACCACGTGACCGGGATCGATGCAGCCGGCGATCTTCAGGTCGATCGGTGCGCTCCACCGCCCGCGGATGTCGTCGGCCCAGATCACGAAGATCGACCAGCCGGTGTCGTCCGGATTGGCCGGGATGTAGATGTAGTAGCGACCGTTGTGCTTGCACAGGTCCAGCGCCCAGATCGTGCCCAGCCCCTGATGCAACGCCGGGCCGATCGGGGTCCAGTTGACCAGATCGGTGGAATGCCACAGCACGATGCCCGGGTAGGAAAAGAACGACGAAAACGTCATGTAGTAGTCGTCGCCATCCTTGAGGATGGTGGGGTCGGGGTGATCGCCGGCCACGATGGGATTGAGATAGGTGCCGTTGCCCAGATCCGCCTTGCGCTGCCCCTCTACACCGCGCGCCCACGGCGGCGTACCTGCGCACTGTGGCGTCGACGCCTGGGCCGCGGCCGCCAGCGGTGCGACCAGTGCGCCGGCAGCCAGTCCCTTGAACAAGTCCCGCCGTGTCGTGTCTGCCATGCGTCAGCTTCGTCGAAGAAGGCAGGTATCTAGCCGCACCGGCCTTCATGCCGCAACCGCAGGCCGGGCGTTATAGGAACTGGTCATGCCAGTTGCGAAATCCGACATAGCGCCGCCGGCCTCACGACGGTGTGCAGACCCGGGCACCGCAATGCTGCACTGCAGCGTGATCTGTTCATTGATGATTGCCATATTCATATGCGAACAGTCCGGCACCTGCCGGATGATGGACGTTGCAATGCTCAGCTTCTGCTCGACGGATTCTTCAAGCCCCCGCACCTGCGCCCTGCTCGCGGAGCGGCGCGCATGAGCGGCGTGGCGCGGCAGCGTCTGGGCGGCACGGACGTGCAGCTTTCTGCACTGGGCTTCGGTGCCGCCCCGATCGGCAACCTGTACACGGAAGTGGACGAAGCAGACGCACTGGCAGCGGTCGCAGGCGCGTTCGAGGCCGGCATTCGCCATTTCGATACCGCGCCCTACTACGGCTACGGGCTGAGCGAAGCGCGTCTGGGTCGTGGCCTGGCCGGTGTGCCGCGCGCGGACTACACGCTGTCGACCAAGGTCGGCCGTTGCGTCTACGACGACGCCCACGCCGTTGCCGGGCGCGACGGTTTTGCGGTGGCCGGGCGGCGTGCCGAGTTCGACTACAGCGCCGACGGCGTACGCCGGGCGTTCGACTCCAGCCTGCAGCGCCTGGGCACCGACTACATCGACGTGCTGCTGCTGCACGACATCGGCGCGCTGACCCACGGCGACAACCACGCCAACGTGCTGCGCCAGGCCTTGGAGGAGGCCTTGCCGGCGATGGCGGAGCTCAAGGCGGCCGGTGCCTGCGGGGCGATCGGGCTGGGCGTCAACGAGCAGGACGTAGCACTGGAGGTGTTGCCGCGTTTTCCGCTCGATTGCGTGATGCTGGCCGGCCGCTACACCCTGCTGGAACAGCACGGCGCGCGCGCGTTGCTGCAGCAGGCGCAGCAACGCGATGTGGCGATCCTGTCGGCCGGCCCGTACAGCTCCGGCCTGCTCAGCGACGCACGCGGCCCCGGCGCCACCTACAACTACGCCCCGGTCGATACCGCCACGCTGCAGCATGCGCAGCGGCTGTACGCGGCCTGTGCGGCGTTCGGGGTGGATATCGGCGCGGCCGCCTTGCAGTTCCCGCTGGCGCACCCGGCGGTGACCACGGTGGTGGCCGGCATGCGCACCGTGGCCGAAGTGCGATCGGCTGCCACGCGGCTTGCGGCTCCGGTGCCATCGGCACTGTGGCAACGCCTGCGCGATGAGGGCCTGCTCGCAGCAGAGTTGCCCACGCCATGAGCCGGGTCGACGCGCACCTGCATTTCTGGCACCTGGCCCGTGGCGATTACCACTGGCTGACGCCCGAGCTGGCACCGCTGTACCGCGACTTCGGCCCGGGTGACGTCAACGCTGCGCTGGACGCGGCCAATGTCGGTCAGGTGGTGGTGGTGCAGGCGGCCGCCACCGAAGCCGAGACCTGTTACCTGTTCGAGCTGGCCCGCGACGATGCGCGCATTGCCGGCGTGGTGGGTTGGGTGGACTTCGCTGCGCCCGATGCCGCTGCACGCATCGGCGCACTTGTGCATGCCGGCGGCGGCGTACTTAAGGGCCTGCGCCCGATGGTGCAGGACATCACCGACGTGCACTGGCTGGCCAGTCCCGCCCTGGATGCCGCCTTCGATGCACTGCTGGCGCACGATCTGGCCTTCGATGCGCTGATTCGTGCCGTGCACGTGCCGGCACTGCAGGCGCGCTTGAAGCGCCATCCGGGCTTGCGCGTGGTGGTCGATCACGGCGGCAAGCCGCAGATTGCGGCCGGCGAGTTCGTTGCCTGGGCCGCCGGCATGGCGGCCCTGGCGCAGCATCCCACTGTGCATTGCAAACTCTCCGGCCTGCTCACCGAAGCCGCGCGCGGCGCGGGCGTGGACGCGCTGGAGCCGTATGTGGCGCACCTGTTCGCCCGCTTCGGCGCGCAGCGGCTGCTATGGGGCAGCGACTGGCCGGTGCTGACCCTGCGCGCCGACTACGCGCACTGGTTCGCGCTCGCCCAGCAACTCGTCACCCGGCATGCCGCCGAGCACGCGGCAGCCATCTTCGGCGACAACGCACGCACGTTCTATCGTCTGCCACGGCCGGCGGCCCCCACCCACGGAACCTCATCGGTATGACTGTCTCGATCTCCACCACACCCAACACCCGCCTGCAGGGCAAGCGCTGCCTGATCACCGCCGCCGGCGCCGGCATCGGGCGCGAAAGCGCGCTGGCCTGTGCACGCGCCGGTGCACAGGTGATTGCCACCGACATCGACGCCGCGGCCTTGCAGGCGCTGGCCGCCGAATCCGATGCCATCACCACCCAGCTGCTCGACGTCACCGACGCCGCCGCGATCAACGCATTGATCGCCGCACACGGCCCGTTCGACGTGCTGTTCAACTGCGCCGGCTTCGTACATCAGGGCAGCATTCTCGACTGCGACGAGCCGGCATGGCGCCGCTCGTTCTCGATCAATGTCGATGCGATGTACTACACCTGCAAGGCGGTGTTGCCGGGCATGCTCGAACGCGGCCGCGGCAGCATCATCAACATGTCCTCGGTGGCTTCCAGCATCAAGGGCGTGCCGAACCGCTTCGTGTACGGCGTGACCAAGGCCGCAGTGATCGGCCTGAGCAAGGCGATCGCGGCCGACTACGTGGCGCAGGGCGTGCGTTGCAACGCGATCTGCCCGGGCACCATCAAGACGCCGTCGCTGGGCGAACGCGTCAAGGCCCTGGGCGGCGACGAACAGGCGGTGTGGAAGAGCTTCACCGACCGCCAACCGATGGGCCGCCTGGGCGACCCACGCGAGATTGCGCAGCTGGTGGTGTACCTGGCTTCGGACGAATCGTCGTTCACCACCGGCCAGACCCACATCATCGATGGCGGCTGGTCCAACTGAGCACGGCAACGACGCATGCGGCCGCCCACCACACACGCAGGCGCAGCGATCGCGTGACGCGATCTGTCGCATGTGTCTGCGTCGGGATGCGCACACCGTCCTTACCCACCCGATGCATGCGCGCTAGGTTTGCTAGCCGCTCCCCTTCTCATCTGCAAAGGAAGACCGCATGAAACTCGTACGCATTGGCGCCGAAAGCCACGAACGCCCTGGCCTGATCGACAGCGAAGGCCGCATCCGCGACCTCAGCGGTTTGATCGACGACGTGGCCGGCGAGCACATCACCAACGCCGGCCTGGAAAAACTGCGCGCACTGGATGTGGCCACGCTGCCGTTGATCGAAGGTGAGGTGCGTTACGGCGCAGCGGTGGGCCGCATCGGCAAGTTCATCTGCGTCGGCTTGAACTATGCCGACCACGCCGCCGAATCGGGCATGGAAGTGCCCAAGATGCCGATTCTTTTCATGAAAGCCACCACGGCGGTGTGCGGCCCCAATGACACGGTGATCATCCCGCGTGGCTCGGTGAAGAGCGACTGGGAAGTGGAGCTGGGCGTGGTGATCGGCGACGTGGCGCGCGATGTATCGGTGGAGCAAGCGCTGAATCATGTGGCTGGCTACGCAGTGATCAACGACCTGTCCGAGCGCGAGTTCCAGCTCGAACATGGCGGCCAGTGGGTCAAGGGCAAGAGCGCGGACACCTTCGGCCCGATCGGCCCGTGGCTGGTCACCCGCGACGAAATCGCCGACCCGCAGAACCTGTCGATGTGGCTGGAGGTCAACGGCCACCGCTACCAGAACGGCAGCACGCGCACGATGGTGTTCGGCGTGGCCGAACTGGTCAGCCACATCAGCCGCTACATGACGCTGATGCCGGGCGATGTGATCAGCACCGGCACGCCGCCGGGCGTGGGCCTGGGCCAGAAGCCGCCGGTCTACCTCAAGCCCGGCGATGTGATGGAGCTGGAGATCGAAGGCCTGGGTCGTCAGCGCCAGCCGGTGGTGGCGCACCCGCGCGATGCGGCTTGAGGTTCTCTAGAAGGATTGAGGTAGCACTGCACTACATTGCGTACCACCCCTAAGAATTTTTCTTGCGCGAAAGCCGAAGGACTCACGCAACTCGAATCGCACGACAACGCAAAGCCCCTCTCCCATCGGGGCGCCAAGGCACAGCTTGCGCGCCATTGGCGCGCGTGCCTTGAAGCGCCCGCGTTGCTGGCGCGGGCCGGGGCGCGGAGCGGGGGTTGGGGTGAGGGTACGTAGCCACGGAGTCGCGCAATTCGATGTCATGCCGTCTGTTGTTTGGTCTGACATGTAGACGCTCATGCTGACGCATCACAAGCACGTTGCTCTTGCGGAGTTTGCCGCCGCGTTGCATTTCAAAAACGGTGTAGCGCTTCGATGGCAATACACAGCTGGTTGTGCGATCGATTCATTGGGCTGCGTTGCAAAGGCATGAGTCACTGCAGCGCCTCAACATCCCTGGCGCTAAGCGTTCGTACCCTCACCCCAACCCCTCTCCCGGTGGGAGAGGGGCTAAAGCAATTCTCTGTTTCCGTTCTTGTCGGTCCGTTCTTCTTCCACCCTTCACCGCCCAGGATTTTCATGCGCACCATCATCGCCCTCGAAACCCATGACGTCCGCTTCCCCACCTCGCGCGAGCTCGATGGGTCGGACGCGATGAACCCGGATCCGGATTACTCGGCCGCCTATGTGGTGCTGCGCACCGATGCAGCCGACGACCTGGCCGGTTACGGCCTGGTGTTCACCATCGGCCGCGGCAACGACGTGCAGACCGCCGCGGTGGCGGCCCTGGCCGAGCATGTGATCGGCCTGTCGGTCGACGAGGTCATCGCCGATCTGGGCGCATTCGCGCGCCGGCTCACCAACGACTCGCAGCTGCGCTGGCTGGGCCCGGAAAAGGGCGTGATGCACATGGCCATCGGCGCGGTGATCAACGCCGCCTGGGACCTGGCCGCACGCGCGGCGAAAAAGCCGCTGTGGCGCTTCATCGCCGAACTCACGCCCGAGCAGTTGGTCGACACCATCGACTTCCGCTACCTCACCGACGCGCTCACCCGCGACGAAGCGCTGGCCATCCTGCGCGCTGCGCAGCCGCAGCGCGCGCAGCGCATCGCGCGGCTGATTGAGCAAGGCTACCCCGCCTACACCACCTCGCCCGGCTGGCTCGGCTACTCGGACGAGAAGCTGGTGCGGCTGGCCAAGGAAGCGGTGGCCGACGGCTTCCGCACCATCAAGCTCAAGGTTGGCGCCAACGTGCGCGACGACATCCGTCGCTGCCGCCTGGCGCGCGAAGCGATCGGCCCGGATATCGCCATGGCGGTCGATGCCAATCAGCGCTGGGACGTGGGCCCTGCGATCGACTGGATGCGCCAGCTGGCCGAATTCGACATTGCCTGGATCGAAGAACCCACCAGCCCGGACGACGTGCTCGGCCATGCCGCCATCCGCCAGGGCATCGCGCCGGTGCCGGTCTCCACGGGCGAGCACACGCAGAACCGCGTGGTGTTCAAGCAACTGTTGCAGGCCGGCGCGGTGGACCTGATCCAGATAGATGCCGCGCGCGTGGGCGGGGTCAACGAGAACCTCGCCATCCTGCTGCTGGCCGCCAAGTTCAACGTGCGCGTGTTCCCGCATGCCGGCGGTGTCGGTCTGTGCGAGTTGGTGCAGCATCTGGCCATGGCCGATTTCGTGGCCATCACCGGCAAGATGGAAGACCGCGCCATCGAATTCGTCGACCACCTGCACCAACATTTCCTGGACCCGGTGCGCATCCGCCACGGCCGCTATCTGGCCCCGGAAGCGGCTGGTTTCTCCGCAGAAATGCACGCCGCCTCGATCGCGGAGTTCAGCTATCCGGGTGGACGGTTCTGGGTGGAGGATCTGGCGGCTAGCGCGAAGACCTGAGCCCGCGTTCCCTCATCCGCCCTTCGGGCACCTTCTCCCGCGCACGGGAGAAGGAAGCGGTCCGGGACCGCTCGGCAATTCGGATTGACACATCTCGGCCTGAGCTTTCGGCCATGCAGAACAGCCAACGGCTGGCTGCCTAAACTCCCCACGCCTGGATCAACGCGGAGCATGCCCTTCTCCCGCCTGCGGGAGAAGGTGCCCGCAGGGCGGATGAGGGCGCTCCTAGCGCTGCGCGTGGATCGCCTCGCCCAGCGCGAAGATCCGCCCGGCCTGCCGCCATTTCTCGCCTGGGGCACTGCCGGGCAGCGGTTTTTGAAACCGCCACATCAACTGCTCCCACGCCTGGATGCGCGGGTCGGCGGCATCGCGCGCGGCTTTGGCGGCCGGGTCGTAGTCCTCGCTGACCTCCATCAGCATCACCAGCCGGTCGCCGCTGCGAAAGATCTCCAATTCCAGGATGCCGGCCTGCTGCAGCGAGACCACTACCTCCGGCCACACCTCGGTGGGCTGATGCCAGCGCTCGTACTCGGCGATCAGCGCTGCATCGTCGTGTAGATCCAGCACATAACAAAGGCGCGGCATGCTCAGGCTCCTGCAACGACGGGCGCCGCGCGACGTGCGCGCAACGCGAACGACAAAATCACCGCAAAGCACGCACCCGGCACCACCATCGCCCAGTGGATGCCGGCCATATCCGATACCGCGCCCATCACCGCCGTAAGCAAGGCACCGCCGATGATGGACATCACCAGCATGGACGAGCCCAGCTTGCGGGCATCGTCGTGCATGCCGTCCAGGCCCAGCGCAAAAATGGTCGGGAACATCACCGACATGAACACGCTGGCCGCCACCAGCGCGTACAGCCCGGTCCAGCCGGGTAGCGCGATGGCCACCGCGCACAAGACCAGATTGATCACGGCAAAACTTGCCAACAGCTTCGCAGGCGCCAGGTAACGCAACAGCGCAGTGCCGATGAAGCGGCCGGCCATGAACAGCACCAGCGAGATGGTCAGATAGGTCGCAGCGGTTTTTTCCGGCGTGCCAGGCACTGCGTCCTGCAGATAGCGGATCAGATAACTCCAGATGCCGACCTGCGCGCCCACGTAAAAGAACTGCGCCACCACCGCAAACACGAACAAGCGGTTACGCAGCAGTTCGCTGAAGCGTGCGCGCCTGGGCGCAACGCCGGTGTCTGCCTCCGGCGCGCCGCTGGGAAAACGCACCAGCGCGATCAGGATCGCCCACAGCACCACCACCGCACCGATGATCAGGTAGGGCATCTGCACGGCCGCCGATTCGGTGGCGAAGAACGCCTCGCGCGCGGCCGGCGCCATCGCTGCCAGTTCGGCCGGGGTGTGCTCCACGCCGGAGAAGATGAAGTGCTGGCCGACCAGCACGCCGGTAATCGAGCCCAGCGGATTGAACGCCTGCGCAAGATTCAGGCGTCGCGCCGCGCCATCGGCCGGACCAAGGACGGTCACCAGCGGGTTGGCCGTGGTTTCCAGGAACGCCAGGCCGCTGGCGATCACGAACAGCGCCAGCAGGAACAGCCAGTAGGTGTGCACCTGCGCGGCCGGATAGAACAGGAACGCACCGCAGGCGTACAGCAGCAGGCCCAGCACCACCGCGGCCTTGTAGCTGTAGCGGCGCATGAACATCGCCGCCGGCATCGCGAACACGAAATAGCCCATGTAGAACGCGCTCTGCACCAGCCCGGCCTGCAGGTCGGTCAGCTCGAACGCCTTCTTGAACTGCTTGATCAGGATGTCGTTGAGGTTGTTGGCCATGCCCCATAGAAAGAACAGGCTGACGATCAACAACAGGGGAACCATGGCGGTACGCGCCAGGTTGCCGCGCGGCGACGCGGCAATGTCACTGTGATGCATGCGACCGTTCCCCTCCCAAGGCTGTGGCGCTTGCGTTGCAATCGGGCGAGCGTACTGCGCAGGCCAGCGCCATGCAAATATAAAATCTTTGTTTATATTTGCACGAAGAGACATCCACCGCCGCCGTGCCTGCGATGCCTGTACCCTGGCGCGCCGCACCTTGCCTGGACCCGCAAACGGATGAGCACCGAACCCGCCAAGTACCGCGCACCCGCCCTGGACAAGGGGCTGGACATCCTGGAATTGCTCGCCCGCCAGGCGCAGCCGATGAGCATGGGCGCGATCTCGCAGGGTATCGGGCGCTCGCGCGGGGAGATCTTTCGCATGCTGCAGGTGCTGGAAGAGCGCGGCTACCTCACGCGCGATGGCGAAGGCGATTACGTGCTGACCAATCGCCTGTTCATGCTCGGCATGCAGCAGCCGCACGTGCAGAGCATCAGCGAGGCCGCGTTGCCGGTGATGCGGCGGCTGTCCGATGCGATCTCCCAGCCCTGCCACCTGGTGGCGCCGTCCGGCGACCAGATCGTGGTGATCGCGCAAATGGACGTGCCCAGCGACCTGGGCCTGGTGGTGCGCCCGGGGCATCGTCGCCCGTTGACGCATTCCAGCTCCGGGCTGGTGCTGTTCGCCTTCCAGCAGCCGGAGGTGCAGGCGCGCTGGCTGGACATGCTCGAAGCCAGCGACGTGCCATTCGAGCGCGCGCAGTTCCTGGCCGCCGCCGCGCAGGCGCGCCGCGATGGCTATGCCATGCAGCCCAGCGAGGCAGTGGTGGGCGTGGTCGATCTGACTGCACCGATCCTGCAACGCGGCAGCGCCAGCTACACGCTCACGGTGCCCTTCATCGAACGGCGCCCTGCGCTGGTGAGCCCGCAAGCGGCGTTGCAGGCCCTGTGTGCGGCAACCGCCGAGATTTCCAGCGCGCTGCACTAGCCACTTGCACGCCCGGCGCACGCGCGCCGTCGCCTGCCATACGCGTTTCCAGGCGCCCGGCTCCTGCGCGATGCCGCATCGCCCGTGCTGCCACTGCGCCGCACGTCGATGCCTGCGATGTAAGAAATACACACTTGTTGGGCAGCTCGAAGAAGCGGGCAGGCCGCACGCATGGCGCCCGGATAGCCACGGCTATAAAGATCAGACCGACCTTCGCGTGCAGTGCAAACGCACCGAACGCGGCAATGCGTTGGTACACTGCGCGCCCCTTGGGGAGTAGCCTGCTTTCGTGCATCGAAAGCGCCTGCATCAACATACTCGGCCAGTGCGCCGTGGTGCAGGCAACCAGTTCGGTTTGGCGAGACCAGCGGCATGCGTGCACGACGACGGTTGGCGCGGGCGCATGCCGTTGTGACCGTGCCCAACCCGAGAGTGTCGATGTCTCCTTTTTCCATTGTGTTGATCGGTTTTGCGATGTCGACCGATGCGTTTGCCGCGGCGATCGGCAAGGGCGCGGCGATGCGCAAACCGCAGTGGCGCGATGCGCTACGCGCCGGCCTGATCTTCGGCTGCATCGAAGCCATCACTCCGGTGATCGGCTGGCTGCTGGGCCGTGCCGCATCCAGTTATGTGTCTGCCTACGATCACTGGATCGCCTTCGTGCTGCTGGGCGCATTGGGCACGCACATGATCGTGGCCGGCCTGCGCAACGGGCCGGAAGAGGCCGAAGACGCAGCCTCCGACACGCCAAAACGGCATGGCGTGCTGGGCTTGGCCACCACCGGCTTTGCCACCAGCATCGATGCGATGGCGGTCGGCGTCAGCCTGGCGTTTCTTGACGTGCATATCGGCGTGGTGGCGGTGGTGGTGGGCCTGTGCACCTTCAGCATGGTCACTGCCGGAGTGATGCTGGGCCGCGCGCTGGGCAATCTGATCGGCAAGCGCGCCGAAATGCTGGGTGGACTGATCCTGGTGATCGTCGGCAGTGTGATTCTCTACGAGCACCTGAGCGGCGCGGCGTAAGCACCTCGCCTCGTAGGAGCGTGCCTGCGCGCGACGGAGCGTTATCGGTAATGCCCAATCGCGCGCAGGCACGCTGCTACGCTGCAGTCGCACCTGTCAGCGTGTCTTTGCATCGTGGTAGGCGCTCAGGAACGCGCGTAACGAGGCCGGTTTCACCGGCTTGGTCAGCAGCCGGTAACCGCGTTCGCGCGCAAGCTGCTTGAGTTCGTCGCGGCCGTCGGCCGTGAGCAGGGCGCCGGCGATCGGCGCCGGTGCGGCGGCTTGCACGGCATCGAGCGTGTCCAGGCCATCCATGCGGTCGTGCAGGTGGTAATCCACCAGCATCAGGTCCGGCTGTTCGCGCGCACGTTCCAGTGCCTGGTCCACGGTGCTGGCGGTGATCACCTCCACCTGCCAGCGACCGAGCAGCGCGCGCATGCCATCGAGAATTTCGCGGTCGTTATCCACGCACAGCACGCGCAGGCCGGCCAGCGAATCGCCACTGGGCGATGCACGTGCGGCCGTCACCGGCAACAGCGGTGCCACCGGAACCGGCGCCACACGCGGCAACAGGATCGAGAACATGCTGCCTCGGCCGACCTGGCTACGCGCGCTCAGGTCGTGGTCGAGCAGGCGCGAGATGCGTTGGCAAATCGACAGACCCAAGCCCAGACCCTGCTCGCCCCAATCGAAGGGCTGCTGATAGCGGCGGAATTCTTCGAAGATCTGCCGCATGTGGTGCTCGGGAATGCCAGGGCCGGTGTCCCACACCTGCAGCTCCACCTGCTGCCCACGCCCGCGCATGCCCAGCACGATGCGGCCCTGGCGCGTGTAGCGCAGCGCATTGGCCAGGAAGTTCTGCATCACCCGGCGCAGCAGGCGGCGGTCGCTGCGCACCCAGATCGGGCGCACATGCACCTGTAGCTGAAGACCACGGCTGGCCGCCACCGGCGCGTATTGCGCGGCCAGCTCGTGCATCAGCGCGCTGGCGTCGAAATCCTCGACCGTGGGACGCAATCCACCGGCATCCAGGCGCGAGACGTCGAGCAAGCCGTCGAGCAATTCTTCGGCCGCACGCAGCGAGGCATCCACGCGTTCGGCCAGATGCCGCTGCTCTTCGTTGTTCTGATGGCTCTCGCGCAAGGCCGAGGCGAACAGGCGCGCGGCGTTGAGCGGCTGCAACACGTCATGGCTGATGGCCGCCAGAAAGCGGGTCTTGGATTGTTGCGCCAGCTCGGCTTCGCGCGAACGATCGGCCACGCGTTGTTCCAGGTTTTCGTTGGCGTCCAGCAACGCGCGTTCGGCGCGCTTGTAGTCGGTGATGTCGTTGTAGCTGGTGACGTAGCCACCGCCCGGCAGCGCCTGGCCACGCATCTCGATCACCTTGCCGTCGCTGCGGGTGCGTTCGAACACATGCGGCGAGCCGGCGCGCATATGCCGGATACGCCGGTCGATCTGGTCTTCGATATCGCCCTCGCCCAGTTCGCCGCGCTCGGCGTTGTAGCGGATCAGATCGGCCACCGGCCGGCCCACATACAACATGCCATCGGGATAGCCGAACAACTGCTGATAACGCCGGTTCCAGGCGGTCAGGCGCATGTCCGGGTCGACCACGCTGACCGCGGCGCTGATGTTTTCCAGCGTGGTGGACAAGATCTCGCGATTGAAGCGCAGCTCCTGGCCGGCTTCGTCCAGCACTGCCACCACTTCGCCCAGTTCCATGCCCGAACCGCGCAACAGGCTGGTCAGCACCAGGCGCGCGGAGGCGGCGCCGATGGAGGCCGCGAGCAGGCGTTCGGTGAACTGTACCCAGGCGCGGTCGGCCACCACGGTGGGCTGCAGCTCGCGTTCCAGCAGCACCGCCTGGTCGACGAAAGCGCGATGCGCGTGCCGCTCGCCCACCACGCGCTCGGCCAGCGCCTGCAGATCGGCCACGCGCACATGCCCCGGCCAGTGACCGGCCACCGCCGGGCGCTGCGCGTACGGATCCAGGAACGGCGCTGCACGCAACCGTTCGTCCACGCCGGGACGCCAGCGCGCAGAGACCAGCATCATCGCGCCCACGTTGATCAGCAGCGACCAGAACGTGCCATGCGCCAACGGGTCCCAGCCGCGCATGCCGAACAACTGCTGCGGCTGCAGCCAGGCGATACCGAACGGCCCGTCCACCAGCCAGTCGGTCTGCAGCCAGCCGGCGCGCGTGGCCGCCGGCAGCAGCAGCGTGTAGATCCAGGTCATGAAGCCGAGCGCCATGCCGGTCTCCACGCCCTTGCGGCTGGCACCACGCCAATACAGCCCGCCGATCACACCGGGCGCAAACTGCGCCACCGCGGCAAATGCCATCAGCCCGTACGCAGCCAGCGTGGTGTCGTTGGCCACGCTGCGGTGATATCCATAGGCAATGAGCGCCAGCAGCAAGATGGCAACACGTCGGATCCATAACACGCGCGAGGCCACCGCCGCGCGCGCATCGGCGCTGCCGCGGCGACGCAGCAGCACCGGCATCACCAGGTCGTTGCTGACCATGGTGGCCAGCGCGATGCTGGCCACGATCACCATGCCGGTGGCCGCCGAAAACCCGCCTACATACGCCACCAGCGCCAGCACCGTGTTGCCCTGACTCAGTGGCAGGGCCAGCACCACCGCATCGTCGACCACCGCACTGCCCTTGCCGAACAATGCGATGCCTGCCGAAGCGATCGGCACCACCATCGCCGAGATGATCACCAGATAGGCGCCGAAGAACCAACGCGCACGGCGGATATCGCCAACGTCGCTGCATTCGACCACCGCCACATGGAACTGGCGCGGCAGGCAGATCACGGCCAGAAAACTCAGCAGCGTCTGCGAAATGAAGCCCACCGACGGCGTGTGCTCGAACAGCGTGCGCGCCGAATCGGCGATATGCAGTTGGTGCTCGCTCAACCATAGCCACGCGAACAGCCCCACCGCCACGATGGCGACCAGCTTGATCACCGACTCCAGCGCGATCGCCAGCATCATGCCGCGGTGGTGTTCGGTGGCGTCGACCTGGCGGGTGCCGAACAAGGTGGCGAACAGGGCCATCAGCAATGCCACATACAACGCCGGGTCGGCGAAGATGCCGCGCCCGGCGCTGCTATGCCCGGTCAGCACTTCCAGGCTCATCGCCACCGCTTTGTATTGCAGCGCCAGGTACGGAACGATGCCGATCAGTGCGATCACCGCCACCAACGCGGCCAGGCGGCGCGAACGGCCGTAGCGCGAGGAGATGAAATCGGCGATGGACACGGTATTTTCGGCGCGCGCGATCAGCGCCAGGCGCTCGATGATGCGCCAGCCGAACAGCAGCAACAGCAGCGGGCCCAGATAGATCGGCAGGTAGCCGATGCCATTGCGCACCGCCGAGCCGACCGCGCCGTAAAAGGTCCACGACGAGCAATACACCGCCAGCGCCAGGCTGTAGACCGCCGGCCGCAGCCACGGCCGCTCCGGATATAGCGGGCGGCGGTCGCCCCACCACGCCACCCCGAACAGCAGGGCTGCGTAACCCAGGGACACCAGCAGCAGGATCCAGCTCGAGACCAACATGTCCTCCGACGTGGCGCAGCGCCAGCGGTGGAGTTTACGCAGTCGCGCACATCGGCGTTGCAGGCGCCGCATCCGGGCCGGGCGGCTCTGCGGTGTGGGTGCATCGGCATGCGCGTTGCGTCCTGCCGGGCTGCGCAAGACCTTGGTGGCCTGCACTGCCCCCCGCCTTGCCGGGCATTGGCATCGCAGATTGCGCAAACATGCCCGCGCGGACTGGGGGCATATCTGCGGTTGGTGTGCGGCCACCGGCGCGGCGCCCGTGGCCCATTCACACATGCCGGCACGGTTGAGCCACACAGCGACCATCGCCGCGCTCGGCGAAACCATGGCCGCGCAAGACGTGACCTGCGCAGGGCTGCGGAGCGTCTACCGAGCAGCCGGGCTTGCCGGCGGGCTTGATGTTAGCGCTAACACAACATACTGTCTGTCCACCTTGAATCGGACGATGTACCCAAAGCATTTCGTTGCTCGATGGCGTCTTGCATGACAGCAATGCCAGGCACAAGGTCATCGCTTGCGTCACTGCGCCAGTGCGATCGACTGTTGCAGTGCAACGACGGCAGTCAACGCACCCAGTTGCGCGTTCATCACCACGCGATGGAACGCGACCCCTCGTGCAGGCGTGGCGCAGACCGGTGCGGTGCATCGGCCGCGCCCGCCGCTTGGCAGTGCCGTCGATCCGTGTGTCGCACCCATCCAGAAATCAGCACCGCATGTGTGGAGAGCCCATGTCCGTTCAAGCAAAAAGCCAGATCTCGTCTAGTGCGCCGTCGGGCGTGCGATCCCTGCTGCTCATCGTGGCCGGCCTTTTCGCCGCCGACGGTGTCTGGGCCTGTCGCACGCCGGTGTCGGTGTGCGAACGCGACAGCGCCGGTGCGTTTGCGCTGATCCGCTCGGACGTACCCGCCACGGTCGTGGTCGATGACTCGGCCGATTCCGCCGTGCGATCGGTGGCCGACAATTTCGCAGCCGACCTGCAACGGGTTGCCTGCCGCACCAGTGGCGTGAGCACCGATCTGGCAGGCGTCCGCGGAACGGCCGTGATCGTGGGCACGCTCGGCCAGAGCCCGATCATCGATACGCTGATCGCCGCCGGGAAAATCGACAGGCGCGACTTGCTGCAACGCTGGGAGGCGTATACGCAGATTGTCGTCGATCGCCCCACGCCGCAGATCGATCGGGCGCTCGTCATCGTCGGCGCCGATCGCCGTGGCGCGGTCTTCGGTACCTACGATGTCTCCGAGAAGATTGGCGTGTCGCCGTGGTACTGGTTTGCCGACGTCGCAACGGCGCATCGATCCAGCCTGTTCATCACCCGCGGCAGCGTGTCCGATGCGCCGAAGGTGCGCTACCGCGGATTCTTCATCAACGACGAAGACCCTGCCTTGAAGGGCTGGGCGACGAAGAAATTCGGTGGCGTCAATGCGAAGATGTACGCGCATGTCTTCGAGCTGGGCCTGCGCATGAAGGCCAACTATCTGTGGCCGGCGATGTGGGGCAAGGCATTCAATGTCGATGATCCCAACAACATGGTGCTGGCCGATCAGATGGGCATCGTCATGGGCACCTCCCATCATGAGCCGATGATGCGCGCGCAGAAGGAGTGGCACCTCAAGAGCATCCCCAACAGCGGCGGCGCCTGGGACTACACCCGCAATGCCGCCAACCTGCGCGCCTTCTGGAAGGGCGGCATTGCGCGAATGATGTCCAAGGGCGGCGGCCAACGCTACGACAGCCTGGTGACCGTCGGCATGCGCGGCGATGGCGACGAACCGATGGCCGAGAGCACGGCCAGCCATTTGCTGGAACAGGTTGTGGCTGACCAGCGCGCCATCATTGCCGATGTGACGAAGGCGCCGGCCGCGCAAACGCCGCAGGTGTGGGCGCTCTACAAGGAAGTGCAGGACTACTACGACCACGGAATGCAGGTGCCCGACGATGTCACGCTGCTGTTTTCTGACGACAACTGGGGCCAGATCCGCCGCCTCCCGGTCACCGACCTGCAGCGCGCCGGTGGGTACGGCGTGTACTACCACTTCGATTATGTGGGGGTGCCGCGCAACTACAAATGGATCAATACCAATCAGGTCGAAAAGATCTGGCAGCAGATGGATCTGGCCTATCGGCGCGGCGCACGGCAACTGTGGGTGGTCAACGTCGGCGATATCAAGCCGATGGAATATCCACTGAGCTTTTTCCTGAAGATGGCCTGGAATCCGGAAGCGATGACGCCCGGCGCACTTGCGGCGTATCCGCAGCAATGGGCACAGGAATCGTTCGACGCCGCGCATGCCGCACGCATCGGAGAGCTGATTACCCGCTACAGCATGCTGGTTGCGCGGCGAAAGCCGGAATTGATCGATCAGGACAGCTTCGCCCTGGGCGAAGGTGCGCCGGCCAAGCTGGATGGCGGCGAGTTCGGCGCAATCGTTGCGCAGTGGCAGGCGCTCGAGCAGCGCATGCTCGGCGTCAAGGCGAGCCTGCCTGCCGACCAGCAAGATGCCTATTACCAGTTGATCGAATACCCGATCGCGGCGGTTTCCAATCTGTACCAGCTCTATTACGCGGCCGCATGGAACAAGCGCCTGGCCGCTCGCAACGATGCACGTGCCAATTACTTCGCCGACATGGTCGAAACCACCTTCGAGCGCGACAAGGCCCTGACACAGCGCTACCACGCGCTCAACGGCGGCAAATGGGACGGCATGATGAATCAGGTCCACATGAGCTATGTGATCTGGAACGACCCGACCCAACAGTCCATGCCCTCGATCAGCCGCGTTGGCGGCGATACGCCGCCCGACCGGATCGCGCGCTCGATCGCATTCGCCCCGCCTGCCCCGCAAACGCCAGGGGTGCTCGCGCTCGAAGCGCCTATGTTCTCGCGGGTCATCGCCAACAAGGGGCTGCAATGGACGGCGATCCCCGCGCTGGGACGTACGCAAGGCGCCCTGGTCGCGCTGCCGCAGGGTCAGCCTGCCACCACGGCCGAAGACCGTGTCGCAGTGGAGTACGACGTGGTGGTCACCACGCCGGGCCCTGCGACGCTCGGCCTGTATCTTGCGCCCACACTGGATACGTCCAACCGCGGGCCGCTTCGCCTCGGCGTCTCCATCGACGACGGTCCGGTGACCACCGTCAATTGGGAGCTGCACCCGACCGGCGGGGCACAGAACACACCCGCCGAAAAAGCCTGGGCAACCGCGGTGCGGGACAATGCGGTGTTCGTCTCGGCGCAGATGGGCGCGTTGGCGAAGGGTCGGCACACGATCAAGGTCTTCAGAATCGACGACAACATCGTCCTGGAGAAGCTCGTGCTGAGCACCGTGCCGGTGCCTGCCTCCTATCTGGGGCCAGCGCCGACACGCTGACGCAAGCCAGCTGGAGAGCGTCGCAAGCGCGCTCCAGCCGCTTTCAGCCGTCTATTGCCGCCGCCAACACCGAGGCGGCGACCGGCCCGCGGACTCATCCGGGCAACCGGACCTCGACCCGATACACCTGCCCGCGCGCGATGTTGCCGATGCGCTGCTCCGGACAGAGCGCGCCATCGACCAGTACCTCCATCGCGGTGCGACCCGGCTCGCGCGTCAGCGTGACGTCGAAGTCCGCACCACGGAACTGGCGCCTCGCACGCGCGTGCGGCCAATGCGACGGCAGCTGCGGACGGATCGCCAGCGTATCGCCCTGCCCGACCAGTCCGAACAGGCCATCCAGCACGCAGCGATACACCCACGCCACCGTGCCGGTGTTGAACAGCTGGCTCGAGCGCCCGGCCGTGCGCGGGTATTGATGCCACGCGCCACGGTAGTAGTTGGGCAGCGACACCGGCAGGTGGCCGCGTTGCAGCACATCCTCGCGGGTCGGCCCCGGCAGCAATGCGCGCAGGATTTCCCAGGCGCGGTCGGCCTCGCCAATCTGGTACAGGCTGTACAGATAGAATGCCGCCGCGTGGTTGTACACCGCGCCGTTTTCCGCCGCGCCCGGCCACTTCTGGGTCAGCCGTCCTACGTCATCGCGCATGTGCGTGTACGCCGGCGCCAGCATCACCGGGCCATACGGTGTGTGCAGCTGCTCGCGCACCGCCTCCAGCAGCGCCGCACGTTGCTGTGCATCGGCAGTGCCGGCCAGCAGCGCGAAACTCTGCGGATTGAGATAGATGCGCCCCTCCACATCGTCGGCGATGCCGAAGCGCACCCCGTCGTCGGTGATGCCGCGCGCGTACCAGTTGCCGTCCCACAGCTCACGGTTGGCGTCGGCGTTGATGACGGCAACCGCCTCGCCGAATGCCTGCGCCTGCGCGCTGCGCCCTTGCGCGGTGCAGATCTCCGACCACAGGCGCACTGCATACGCGGTGGCCACGGTGAGCCAGCCGGACACGCCCTTGCCGCGCCAGCCGACCATGTTCATCGGGTCGCACCAGTCGCCCTGCGCGATGAAGCTCAACCCACGTGCATCGCGCGCATCCAGTAGCCACTGCATGGCCGCATCCAGGCGCTCGGCCACGCTCAGGCGCTGCCCGTCATGGGTTTCCACGAGCGTGTCCAGGATGCTGGTATCGCCGGTTTCGGCCAGATAGGCGCTCAAAAAGATCGGCAACCACACGCAATGATCGGTATGCGGCACCTGGTTGATGTATTTGAGCTCGGCGCCTTCCACCAACAAGATGCCGTCCGGCATTGCGCCGCTGGGCTCCTGCTGCGACAGGGCGTGCAACAGCGCCGCGCGTGCGGTGGCGGGCTGCAGGTAGGCCATGCCCATATGGTCCTGCAGATAATTGCGCGTCTGCGGATCGGTGGTCAGGCGATTGACGTCGCCGTGATAGAACACCTGGCGCGGCAACCAATGGTTGACCAGATTGTCCAGCGCCGCATCGGGTGTTGCGATCTGCACGCAGCCACGACCGGCCTGCAGATACTCCGCATATTCACGCGCCGCCTGGGCGAAACCGGCTTCGGAGAGATAGCGCGCACGCAGCGCAGCGATTTCGGCATCATCCTTGGCCGGCCCGAATGCGAAGCGATACACGCTGGCCGCATCGGCGTCCAGTGTCAGCCGGTATTGCAACGCGGCGGCAGGCGTTTCGTAGTGCGCATCGTGGTTGCCCAGCTGCTCGGCCTGCACGGCCGAAGGCGCGTGCAACCCGCCCTCGCCTTCGAATGCCATCTGCTGCGCGTCCCAGGCCACCGGCGTCTGCTCGTGCAGCAGGAAGGTGCAGTCCTTGAAATCGCGCTGGCGGAAGTAATCGTCCACCTTTTGATACGGCGCCACGCTACGGCAGACGATTGCGCCCAAGGCCGGCTCGTAACCGCCGGACTGATGCATCCACGACATGTAGCCGACCGGGAAATAGGCATACAGGCTCAGCCTGCGTGCGCGCCCGGACAGGTTGTGCACACGACATTCCCACAGCTCCACCGCATCGTCGGTGGGTAGAGACACGCACAACTCCACCACGATGTCGTCGTGGCGCACCCGCCAGCGCACATCGTGCTTGCCTGCAGAGAATTCAAACGCTTGCGGCTGCGCGCGCACCGGTTCATGCGGCACCGAGTACAACGCGCCGGTGTCTTCGTCCTTGAGATAGAAAAAGCGACCGGGATGATGCGCGTAGTACGGCTGCTCGGGCATCATGAAATTGCGCGCTTCCAGCATCGGCGCATGCGCGTATTTCGATGGCTCCGGCTGCATGAACTGGCCGGTGGCATAACCGCGGCAGGTCAGCTGCACCATCATGCGGCGGTTCCACAGGAAGCCGCCGGCATTGGGCATTGCAGTAGGGCTGTAGAGCGCATAGCGCGCACCATCGGCGCTGGGCGCCATCAGGCTGGACAGCGCATCGGACGTGGCGGGGGGCGTTGCAGACACGGTCAGGGGTGCTCCGGTTCGTCGCGCTTGCGCGCGGCCAGTTCGAGCTGGATGCGGTTCAACAGCCCGTCGTCCAGCGGATAAAAGCGCATGGTCCAGGCCGCCAGCAGCGCAACCGCGCCTGGAATCACTGTCAGCAACAGCACGATGCCGGTCAACGACCCGGTGGACTGCGCGGTATTGGCGACATAGCCCATTGCAGCCAGCACCCAGGCAATGCCGGCCGAGGCCAACGCCCCGCCGAGCTTTTGCGAAAACGTCGCCGCGGCGAACGTCATCGCCGTGGCACGGCGGCCGGTGCGCCATTCGGTGTAGTCGGCGCTATCGGCATACATCGAAAACGCCAACGGCGATTTCGGCCCCAGCGCCAGGCCGATCAGCATGTTCAAGACAAACACCGCCCACACCGCATCGGCCGGCACGAAAAACATCGCACAACTCAGCAGGCCAACAAGCACCATCAGCCAGAACATCAGCTGGCGCTTGTCCCAGCGCCGCGTCAGCAGCGGCGTGATGGCCGCACCCACGCCCAGGGCCACCGAGTAGCTGCCCAGAAACAGGCCGACCAGATCCGGACGTTGTACGTAGTACTTGAGGTAGTACACGCCCGCACCGCCGCGCATGGTGATCGTGATCATGATGATCAACGACAGCACGAACAGTACGCACCACGGTTTGTTCTGCAGCAGGTCGGCGATGTCACGACGAATCGGCGTGCGTTGTTGCGGCGGCGGCTGCACGCGTTCGCGCGTGGTCAGCGCCACGGTGACGAACAACGCCAGCGCCACTGCGCCATACAGCAGCATCGTGCGTTGCCATCCTAGCGCATCGTTGCCTGCGCCGAACCAGCGCACCAGGTCCATCGTGAAGTAATTGACCAACGTGGTCCCTGCAAATGCACCGATGAAACGCAGGCTGATCAGACCGGTACGCTGCTGGCTGTCGGCGGTGATCACGCCGGATAGTGCCGAGTACGGAATGCTCACCACCGTGTAGGCCAGCATCATCACCAGGAAGGTGATCGTGGCCCACCACATACGCCCATGCTGGTCCAGATCCGGCGTGGTGTAGGCAAGCACGCCGGCAGCAGCCATCGGCAACGCACCCCACAACAGGTACGGGCGGAACTTGCCCAGCCGGCTGCGCGTGCGGTCGGCCAATGCGCCCATCGCCGGGTCGGCGATCGCATCGGCGATCTTGGTCAACAGGATCATGGTGCCGACTGCAGCCGCCGGCAGGTGCATGGTGTCGGTGTAGAAGATCAGCAAGAACGCCGAGATGTTGGCCCAGTACAGATTCAGACCCAGATCGCCGGCACCATAGCCCAGCTTTTCGCGCCAGCGCAGGCGCGCCGATGCAGGAGACGTTGCGGGCGATGACGTCATCGACACACCTTCAAATGCGTTGTACCCGGCCGAGCACGCCGTTACGCTGGGTGCCCGCGCACCTGGCGAGGAGCGCCGACGCTACACCACGCATCGGCTGCCGCCAACGTGAAATCCATTCGAATGCCGAATCGATCCAGAGATATAACCTGACGTGATGGACACCGCCACACATGCCACGCCCGCGTCCGCTTCGCCGCTTGCCATCGTGGTGATGGGCGTGTCGGGCAGCGGCAAGACCACCATTGCACACGCGCTGGCAGCGCATTACCGCTTCCGTTTTCTGGATGCCGACGACTACCACAGCGTGGCAGCACGCGCGCAGATGGCGGCCGGCCAACCGCTCACCGACGCGATGCGCCTGCCGTGGGTAGAACTGCTATCGGCCAAGCTGCGCGATTGCGTACAGGCAGGCGAATCGGTGGTGCTGGCCTTCTCCGGTTTGCGCAGCGCGCATCGCCAACTGCTGCGCAACAGCGGCGTGCCGATGCGCTTTGTGTTCCTGCATGCGGCCCCGCACGTGATCGCCGCCCGCCTGAGCAACCGCGCCGGCCACTTCATGCCACCCACATTGCTCGACAGCCAGCTGCAGACATTGGAGCTGCCGTTGGACGAAGCGGACGTGGTGTCGGTGGACGTGGACGCCAGCGTGCCAGCGGTTGTGCAGGATGCGATCGCACAGCTAGCCGCGATCGATCCCGCTGCAGTGCAACACGCTTCGCGCGCGTCGGAGCGGGTGTAAGCGGACGCAGACCATTTGCGTGATGCGTGCAGTGGGTGCCGTCTAGGCGTCGTGCGTTGTGCGTTGTGCGTTGTGCGTTGTGCGTCGCGAGGCTGCCGCTTCCGTGTCGAGATGGATACCTGCAGCGATGCGCGGCGCGCAGCCGCACGACCGCACGCCGCTGCGAAGTGCGCGCATCTGCAACGCGCCATGCCCTTCTCCCGCCGGAGAAGGTGTCCCGAAGCGACGGATGAGGGTACGGCCACCCGCATCGCGCATCCCGCCACCGCCGCACGCGGCACGACAAGCAACGCGCAATGCAATCGGCCACAGCGCCGATCCCAAACGCCCCATTCGGTACATACCGCAGGACGCTGCCATCGACCGGAGACGCTGCGCACCGGGTTCTCCTCGCGCCCTTCCCCATCGCGTCCATCCGTTGCAAAGACCCACCACACAAGGTTGCGCAACATTTCCTGGTTACTTCTTGCAAACCGCCGTCATCGGCGCATCCTCGGCCAAGCCCGCATCAATCATTTTTTCTATCGCAACCCAGGAAATAGTGATGAATCATCACGATTTGTGCGAATAACGAACCGATTGAACGTAAATTTTTCAAGCTGGTCGCACCAGATGCAAACGGACCCGACCGCTGTCTGAATGCAGCGCCGCGCAGGTGTTGCGCAGTCACGTCAATCGTCCATCGTTCGGTCAGCAGATCCGGGGGGATCCAGCGCTTCCTTCCATCTAGGACATGCCGTGATGACCAATCCCAAACGCCGTTTGCGATTTTGCAGTTTGACGCTCGTTCCTTGCCTGCTCGTCAGTGCCGTGGCTTTCGCGCAGTCTGGCGCCACCACCGCGCAACAGCCGGTATCGTCCCTGGATACCGAGGCATTCGCACGCTCCGGCTAGGTCTGGCGCAGCTTCGGTCAAGACCTTCCCTTCGCCAGCCCCACCAACTGGACCACCGCCGGTGGCGGCTACTTGAACTCGCGTTTCGCACCGGGCGAGTGGAAGATCAATCGCACCACCGCCAAGACGCTCAAGCCGGCGTGGACGCTGACCACCACCGGCGACATCTCGGCCACGCCCAGCGTCGAAGGCGGCACCCTGTATGTGCCCGACTGGGGTGGCACGCTGTATAGCGTGGACACGCAAACCGGCAAGCCGAACTGGCAAGCCAAACTGTCCGATTACACCGGCAACGCCAACTCGGTGACGCGCAACACGCCGGCCATCAGCGCCAAGAGCATCATCGTTGGCGACCAGGTCGCCGGCACCTTGCTGGCGCTGGACAAGAAGACCGGCAAGCTGCTGTGGAAGACCACGGTGGAAGCCAACCCGCAGGCGCGCGTCACCTCCTCGCCGGTCATCTACGGCAACCGCATCTACGTCGGCGTCTCCTCCGGCGACTGGGGCAACCTGGCGGCCAACCACACCTTCAGCTTCCGCGGCAGCGTGGTGGCGGTGGATCTGAACACCGGTAAGAAGGTATGGCAGTTTTACAACGTGCCCGAGGGTTACACCGGCGCATCGGTGTGGGGCCAGGTGGCCATCGACCCGATCAACCGTCGCCTGTATTTCGGCACCGGCAACAACTACAACATTCCGCAGGGCGTGGGTAACTGCATTTCAAACGCGCGCTCCTATCGCGGTAGCGAACTCACCGTGCAGGATGAGCTCAACTGCATGGCGCCGGACAACTACGTCGATTCGGTGATTTCGTTGAATCTGGATACCGGCAAATTGATCTGGGCCAACCGTGCACAGGGGTACGATGCGTGGAACCTGTCCTGCATCGTGGCGCCGACCAACGGTCTGTGCCCCAACACGCAGGCAACCAACCTGACCGGCCCGGATTACGACTTTGGCGGTGCCGGCGTGCAACTGTTTGCCGTGCCGCGCAACGGCAGGTTGCAGCAGTTGGTCGGCGCTGGTCAGAAGAGCGGCATCTACTGGGCCTTCGACGCCAAGACCGGCGCCAAGGTCTGGTCGACCCAGGTCGGCCCCGGCGGCACCACCGGTGGCGTGGAATGGGGTACCGCGTTCGACCCGTACAAGTCGCAGATCTACGTGGCCATCAACAACAACTCCAACGCCACCTATACGTTGGGGCCGGCGAACGTGCAGACCCATAACGGCGGCTCGTGGGCCGCGCTGGACGCGGCAACCGGCAAGATCAAATGGCAGGTCAAGGTGCCCGGCATCAACCCGGTGAATCCGACCGTGCCGGCGGGCGGCCAGGGCTCGCTGACGGTGTCGCCGAACCTGCTGTATGCCGGCTCGATGGCCGGCAATATGGTGGCACTGGACGCCGACACCGGCGCCGCCGTGTGGAACTACAACGCCAGCGGCTCGGTGATCAGTTCGCCGGCCATCGCAAACGGCGCGCTGTATTGGGGCGCCGGCTACGGCCGCTTCAACTTCGGCACGGCGGCCACCGGCAACCAGCTGACCAAGTTCGTGCCGGACAACGCAGCAGCCAAGTAAGCGGAGTCTGCAGGACGGCAGTGACGCGTCCTGTCTGCAACACGACACTGCCGCCTTCGGGCGGCAGTGTCTTTCAGTGATTGTTGTTGGGCTGGTATGGCTGCAGGCGCTGCACGGCGTGAGCCGCAATGCGGTGCGGGATCGTCTGCAGCGATGACGCTGCGTCCACCCGCCAAACACGGCGCGGCAAACTAAACGTCGCCAGTGGTTGCCAGGCGGGTACGGACGGCGTGCAGCAACCGCAGCGTCCACATGCCATGCCGGACGAGCAGAGGCCACACCCGCCGAGTGACTGCTAGTGGCTGCGCACACTCAGTTGTAGCTGCTCCAAGCTCCCAGCTACAACCGCGTGACCTGGCATAGGCGAATCTGCCCTGCTTCCAGGCCGTGTGCCTCGGCCGCACGCCGGCGCAGCGCGCTCACCAGCGCGGCTGCGTCCAGTTCACCATCGGCCGGCACGTCCACGCTATGCGCCAGTTGCCCCCATAGCACCGGCCGACCATCGCAGTAGCCCTCGTAATCGGCGAAGTAATGCAGCTGGCGCCGCTCAGGTCCCGACGTGGACATCGCCTTGAATCTCCGTGCAGCCCAGATGTTCCAGCGCGATCTCCAGCCCCAACAGATAGCTCTGCGCGCAGTAGCCACGCACCGTGGCGATGCACTGCCCCAAACCGTGCGGCAGGCAGCGTTCCGGACGGTCCACGCTGTCGTCGTGCGTTTCGACATAGGGGTAAGGCAATTGGCTCAACACGCGATGCAACCGCGCACTGTCCACGCAGCTGCCCGGATCGATCAGCGCAATCTCCATCCGCGCCTGGCCGGCCACACGCAGCGCATCCAGCAGTTCCTGTTCCGAGCCACAGGCACGCAAGGCCACCGTCTTGCCCGCGTCCCCGGCACACGCCACCAATTGGCGAATGACGGCGCGCGGCAACGGCTGTGGCCCACGCACCAGCGGCATGGCCGCCTCCGGCCCGCGCATGATCATGATCGACATGGCGACCTCCTCAGGCAGCAACGCGCAGTGGCGCGTGTATCGGTGGCAGACACCGCGCGGCAATGCCGAGCGACATCGCATATGCACGCGGCGCATCGTGCGGCGTGATCACCACTGCCAATGGCGCATGCTGCGCATGCAGCCACGGCTCCAGTTCCTGATCGGCATCGGTATGCAGCTCGATATACGGCGTGGGCAACGCGTCCACGGCAGCACGCAAGGCCCGCGCACAACTGCGCTCGGACAAGGGGAGATCGCCCGAATCCAGCAACACCAGCTCCACCTCGGCATCGCCACCGGCCGCATGCAGCTCGGCAATCAAGCGATCCACATCGGCACACGCCAACGTGCGCAACGCACGCCCGGCACACGCAGGCAATGGCATCGGCATCAACGGCGCCGGATCGGCCTGAGGACCGCGCAAAATCAGGATACACATCGTGTTCGGCTCAACGCACCACAGTGCGGGAGTGCCAAGGTAGGCCCGGCGGGCATAAAGGAGCTATTCGCGCGCCGGGGCGCGAGCATAAAGAGTGCGTAACGGCGTGTTTTCCATCAGTAGACACAACCCAACGCGCCATCGATGCCGATGCGCAGCGCAGGTAAAGCAGATGCAACCGATGTAATCCTCTACCCATGCAACGAGCGCTGCACGCGAACGGCGGCAGACATCATCGGTCGCCAGCAGTTTCTGCCGGCTCACCGTCGCCTACTTCTCCCGCCGCCAGTTCACCGACCCCTTGGTCTCGATGGTGCTGGATTCGGCTTCGATATCGAAGCCGCGGCTGAGCAGGTACTTGAGCGTCAGTACCGAGCCGCCGCCGACCATCGACACGCCGTAGCCGACGTAGAGTTTGGGCGAGAGATATTTGCCGAAACCCACCACCGAGCCCAGCGTGCTTGATTGACTGACGCCGGCTTCGTCCAGGCCGAGCTTGGCGCCGATCTGCGAGGCGATCAGGCTGCTGCCGGCCGATAGCGCCGCCGAGGCGGCGCTGACCTGCTGGGTTTCGTCGCTGCTGGCAGTGGACAGCCCGCGGCCGAGGACCAGGTACGAAAGCGCCTCCGATTGCGACATCGCCGGCTCGGACCACACATCGGCACGCGGCGATTCGGCGCGGCCGCTGACGTCGATGCCGGCGGTGACATCGCCGATCTTGCGTTCGGCGCGCAGGCTCACGCGCGGGTCGGAAACGATGTTGTTGTTCCAGGTCAGCTGGCCACGGGTGATGGTGAGATCCTGGCCATAGGCCTTGTAGCGCCCACGCACATCCAGCCCGCCATTGGCGGTCATTTCGCGGCCAGGGCGCGCGCGGATCTGCATCTGCCCGCTCAGTCCACCCTTGAGGCCGAAGCCGCTCATGTTGACCTTGTCGCCGAGCACGATGGCCAGGTCCATGTCCAATGGCGATGCGGGCGTTTGTTCCGGGTCCACCGGGTCCAGCACCACCACGTCTTCGGACACCGAGGTGCCACGGTCCAGGCGTTCCAGGTCGATGTCCGCTTCGGGCACGGTGACCTTGCCGCGCAACTGCATGGTGTTGTCGGTAATGCCGAACTGCATGTCCGGGTTGGCGATGATGCGCAACTCGCTGGTGTTGTAGGCCAGCACGTTGTCGCCGCGGATATTGAGCAGCAACGGGGTGCTGGTTCCGAACCACGACAACCCACCATCGACGGTGAGCGTGCCGGGGCCGGACTTGGCCGAGGCGGTGATCTTGGCCGAGCCGTCCGGCAGCGCATCGAAGCGGCCCTTGCCCTCGCTCAGCGTCAAACCCATCGACGGGTATTCGGCAGTGAAATCGCTCAAGGTGGCATCGCCGCCGAGCAGCGGTTTGTCGCGGGTGCCGCGCAGGCTCACGTGGCCCTCGACCAGCCCCTTCGGCCGCACCACGTCGGCAATCACCAGCTCCAGCCAGTACAGCCGCGACATGTTCAGATACAGCTCGCCGTTGAGCGGCGCGTACGCATCCCAGCCGGTATTGAACTTGGCATCGACAAAGCCGGCGCCCTGGAAACCGATACCGAGCTTGCCCTGGATCTGTTGCTGGGTGAAATCGGCCTGCACGCTGAATTGGTCGTAGCGCAGCAACTCGCCGCGATTGGGATTGCCGGCCACTGCCGCGTAGCGGGTTTCGCCCAAGCGAATGCCGCCTTCGGGCGAGGCGATGCGCAGGCTGCCTTCCCAGGCGTTGCCGCGCGGCTTGAAGCTGCCGTCCAGCGACAGTTCGCCGCGCAGATAGATCTGCCGACCTTCCTGCTTGGGCAGCCACGGCTGCACCAGCGACAGCGGCAATGCGTCGCCGTGCACCACCATGCCCTCGCGCGGCCAGTTGGCGCTGGCGCACAGCGCGCCGCCGGTGGCCGCGCCCAGGCAGGTGTCGGACAAGGTAAACGCGGCGCCATCGGTGCTGAACTGCGCCGGTTTGCGCAGCGCCCAGGCATCGCCCTTGGCCGGTGCGATGCGCAGCGTGGCGACCTGCCCCTGCCAGCGCTCGCCGTTGCGCCGCACATCGCCCTGCAGGGCGACGCTGGCCATGCTGTTGGCGATGTCCGCATCCAGTCGCAAGGCCTCCACCGCTCCGCGCGCCTGCACGCGCACGCTATCCAGCACCACACCGGCTTCGATGGCGGTGCCTTGCAGGGCCAATTGCCCGTCGCTGCCGCGCCACGGCAGCCGGCCACGCAGGCTGATGCTCTGCGCGCTATAGGTGTCCCAACGCAGGCCGTTGCCGGCAATGTCGGCGGTGATGTCGGGTGCGTCGCGCTTGCCGCTGACCTGCAGCTGCCCGCGCACGATGCCGGTGGCGCCAGGCAGCACGTCGTCCAGCTGCAACGGCTGCAGCTGCGCGGCGATATCGAGCTGGTCGCCCACCTTGCCCTTGGCGTTGATGCGGCTATTCCCCAGCGCCAGTTGCAATTCGCCTTCGCCCTGTTCGCCGCGCAACGCGAACTTGCCGTTGCCCGACAGCGCGCGTTGACGCAGCTGCCCGGTCAGGCTGGGTATCTCTGCAGTGGCCTCGAACCCCGGCGAGACACCGCCGGCAGGTGCCGGCAATTGGCGACCCTTGGACGCGATCTTGCCGGACAGGTTGCCGTTCCAACCCGGCGCGAAATAGCCCGGGTCGAACTTGGCCAGTTGCGCGCTGACATCCCATTGCAGCTCCGGCGCCCAGGCCACTTCACCGCTGAGATCCAGCGCGCCCCCCGGCGTTTTTGCCTGCACCTGCTTGAGCTGTGCACGTTGGTCGTTGCCGCGGCTGTCGAAGACCAGCTCGGCCTGCTGACCATCGCGCTCCAGGGAGGCGCGGCCGATCGCGGCCCAGGCCTTCAAGGTGCCGGCCACGCCCAGGCGTGCGTCTTGCAACTCCACCGGCACCAGCGGCGCGTCCGGCGTGGCCGGATCCGCGGCCGGGATGAAGCGCAGGCCGCTGGCGTTGACCGCAAACCGGAAACTCGGATTCTGGGTGTCGCGGAAATCGGCGGTGCCACGCAGTTGCGTGCGGCCTTCGAAGGTGTCGATCACCAACGGTTCGACAGTGAGGACCTGCTCGGCCAGGCGGACATGCGAGGGTTGCAGCGTGGCGCTCAGCTCTCCTTGCTTGAGGCTGCCGTGCAGATCGGCGTTGCCGCCCTTGCCGGACGCCTGCAGGTTCAGCGCGATCGGCGTGGCCGGCGGGTTGGCTTGCCCCTCCGCGGCCGGAATCAACAACGAGGTATCCAGCGCCTCGGTCACGGCCTTGAATGCCCAGGTCGGGTCATCGCGGCCGGTGAACACCAGGCTGGCCTGCAGCGGCGCCGGCGCCCGGCCGGCAATGGCCACTTCCATCTTGTCCAGATCCCCGCGTGCCACCAGCCCCAGGCTGGCCGGGGTGCGCCCGCGTGCGGCCGGCAGCACGGCAGTGGCAGTCAGATCGGCACGGTAGTCGTCGTTGGGCAGGTAATCGCCGTGCAGGCGGAAGTCGCCCATGTCGGTGTCGATCACCAGATCGCGCGTGCGCAGCTCGCCGGTGGCGACCTCGAGCCCGCCCTGCACCTTGTGCAGCACGATCATCGGCTGCTGCAGCTGGGTGATGCGCAGGTTCTGCACATCGATCCTGTCGGCCTGGATCGCCAGCGGCACGTTGATCTGCGGCAGCGACTCGGGCCAGCTGGGCAGGGTGAACGGTTCCTCGCTCTTGCCCAGGTTCAACGTGGCATTGCTGACCTGCACCGCGTCCAGCTGCAGCTTGCGCCCCAGCAGCGGGCGCAGGTCCGGCTCCAGATACACGCGTTCTGCAGTGAAGTGGATGTCCTGATAATGGAAGTCCACATCGCGCAAGGTCAGCGGGCCGGCCACCGGGCCTTCGACGGTGCCGTAGGTAAACGTGGCGCCCACCGGCAGGCGCGCCACGACCTGCGCCAGCAACACCTCGCGCCCGGCCACGGTCTGCAGCAGCCAATAGACCGCGATCAAGGCCAGCAACACCAGCCCGAGCACGGTCAGGCCCGAGCCCACCCAGAACCGGCGCCGGCGATAGAAGCGCGGACGCGGTGCCGGCGGCGTAGGGGAAGGTGCGCTCACAGGTTGGCCCCGATATCGATGTAGAGCTGAAACTGCGAGTCGGGATCGTTCAAGCCATGTGCGATATCCACCCGCACCGGGCCCACCGGCGAGCGCCAGCGCAGGCCGAAGCCGACGCCGGTATGCCAGTCGGGCCGGTCATCGAAGGCGCTGCCGCCATCGACGAACACTGCCCCGCCCCAAGGGCCGCCCTTGAGGTAATGCTCGTACTCGGCACTGGCGGTGACCACGTTCTTGGCACCCAGCGCGAATTCATCGGGCTTGGGCGTACGCGGGCCGACTTCGCGAAACGCATAACCGCGGATGCTGTTCGCGCCACCGGCGAAGAAGCGCAGGCTCGGCGGCATCGCCACCAGGTCGCTGGTCCAGGTGGTGCCACCTTCGCCGCGCAGGATCAACCGGCTGTTGTCGCCGGCGCCCAGAAACCAGCGCAGCTGGCCGTACAGCTGGCCGAAGTTGGTATCGGAGCCGGCACCTTCGGCGCCGCCGCGGATGAACATCTGCGCCGACACGCCGCTGCGCGGAAACAGCCGGTCGTCGACATTGACGTAGTTGGCCTGCAACTGCGGATAGATCAGGGTGGAGGTCTCGTACACCGCGCCTTCGAAATCGTCGCCGCTGCTGAAACGCCACCGCTCGCGCAAGGCGTTGATCGAGGCGATCGCGCTCCAACGCTCGTTGATCTGGCCGCTGCGGCTGCCGGTGAATTTGACGTTGCGCAGGTCGATGTAATCGGTCTGCTCGTCGTACAGCCGCGCCGAGGCGGTGTACCAGCCATCCAGCCAACGGAACGCCGGCACGCGGTAACTTGTCGTCAGGCTCTTGCGGTTCTGCGCGTAATCCAGCTGCGTGTCCATCTTGTGGCCGCGCGAGTTCACGTAACGCCGCTCCACGCCACCGCGCACACCGGCACCGCTTTCGCTGCCGTAGCTCAAGCCGGCGGTGTAGACCGTGCGCTTGGCGCGGGTAAGTTTGACGTCCACCGGCACGCGGCCCTGGTCGTCGGCTTCTTCGGGCTTGGGCTGGATATCGATGGTGCTGAAGTAATCCAGCTTGGTCAGCGACTCGCGTAGCCGATCCAGCTTGCCTTCGTGGTAGTAGCTGCCCTCCTCCCAGTACACCAGCGGTTCGAACAGACCGTCGCGGAAGTAGTCGTAGTCGAAGCGCACCTTGCCCATGTCGTAGCGGCGGCCGCTGTCCCAGTTCAGATCGATGTCGGCCGCATGCTCGGCACGCGTGATCGCAACGCGGCGCTGGGTGAAGTCGGCATCGAAGTAGCCACGCTCGGCCAGGCGCCGGGTGATGCGCACCTTGCTGGCTTCGTATTGCGGATGGCTGAAGACCTGGCCCTCGCGCGGCTCGAACTGCTTGAGGTCCTGGCCCAGGTAGCGGTCCTGCTCGGCCCAGCCGGTGATCGAGATATGCGAGGTGCGCACCCGCACCGGCTCGCCACGGTCCACCGTGATCACCACGGTCACCCTGTCGCCGGCGCGCGGTGCGGCCAGCGTAATGGTCGGCGAGTAATAGCCAAACGGCTCCAGCGCCTCACGCGTCTGCCGCTCGGCCTGTGCCAACAGATATTCCAGACGCGATTCGCCCTGCTCCTTGCCCCCGGCCTCATACAGAGACAGGGAGACCTGGATGTTCTCGATCATCTCGGCGTCGTCGCCGCCGTCCAACCCCTTGATTTCGATCTTGTCGATGGTTGCCCGAGCAACCGCTTGCAGCGGAACGAACAGGGTGCACAGCAAGGAAAGAGCAAACGCGACTTTAAGCATCGTCAAAGGATACCCAGCCTCGGCGTGAAGGGACAAAAAATCTAGGCAAGCGCGACTATACGGGGGCCGAGTGAAGTGGTTACAGTCGGCGTTTTGTTAACGTTTCGTTGGCATCGATTGCGAGCGGCCCTCCAATTGCTGCTCGCCCGTTTACACCTTGAGAGAGAGGTCCGTTTCATGAAGCGTCGTTTGCTGGTTACCGCCGTATGCACCGCCCTGACGATGCCATCGCTTGCGATGGCACAGGACCAAGGTAACGTGACCCAGTTGGACAAGGTCACCGTGACAGGTTCGTTGATCCCCCGCTCCCAGATCGAAACCGCGACCCCGGTGTTTTCGATCACTGCCCAGGACATCCAGCGCCGCGGCTTCAAGGACGTCTACGACGTGCTGCGCTCGCAGCCGATGGCCACTGGCTCGGTACAGGACGGTCAGTTCAGCGGCGGCTTTACTCCGGGCGCCAGGTCGTTGAGCCTGCTCGGACTGGACCCGGGCTTCACCCTGGTGCTCATCGATGGCCGGCCCATGGCCGACTACCCGCTGCTCTATAACGGCCAAAGCAACTTCGTCGATCTGGCCAGCGTGCCGGTCGGCATGGTCGAGCGCATCGACGTGGCGCCCGGCAACCAGTCCTCGATCTACGGTTCCAGCGCCATCGCCGGGGTGGTCAACATCATCCTGAAAAAGCGCATGGACGGCGTGCAGATGAACTACCGCATGGGCACCTACGATGGTGGCGGCGGCAACAACCAGCGCTTTCAGCTCACCGGCGGCAACGAGATCGGCGGTGCCAATATCGTGTGGGGCTGCAGCTCAATAATCAGGACCCGATCTACGGTTTTCAGCGGCGCGATTTCGATTCCACCAACGACAACCCGGACCCGACCCTGCGCTACGGCTCGCGCATCGCGCTGCACAACACACCGCGCACCTACATCGACCCCGGTGCCGACAACTGCGCCGCGCTGGGCGCGCTGTTCAACGGTTCGGTGCAATACGACAACCGTGCCAACCGTGGCAATTTCTGCAGCAGCCGTGCCGAGCCTGGCTATGCCAGCATCCTCAACAAGGAGCGCAGCGCCAGCGGCTATGCCAACCTGAGCTATGCATTCAACGACAACACCGAGCTGTATTCGACCCTGCTGCTCAACCGCACCAAGGTCGAAGTCAACAGTGGCTCGCAGTTCTGGCAGGCCTCTTCTGACACCGGCGGTCTGTTCTACAACCAGGACAGCCAGCAGCTGGAAAGCTATCAGCGCATCTTTGCGCCGGAAGAAACCGGCAATCTGAATTTCAACAATCAGCGCCAGACCGCCGATTCCTACAACATCGCAATTGGCCTGAAGGGCGGCCTGGGCGCCAGCAACTGGACCTACGATGCCTATTACGCCCGTTCGGAATACCGCATCGACAGCCGCCAGCAATGGCCGCTGGCCGATCGCATCGAAGACTTCTTCCGCGAACAATTCCTTGGCGCACCGCAAGGCGAGTATTACGGCTACCCGATCTACTCGCCCAACGATGCCAACTTCTATCGCGCGTTGACGCCGGCGCAGTACCGCAGCTTCAACGACGAAATCCGTACCAAGTCCAGAACCTGGACCCAGAACGTCAACCTGCAGCTGACCAACACCGAGCTGTTCAACCTGCCGGCCGGCGCTGTTGGCATCGCCGGCGTGTTGCAGGCAGGCAATCAGTACTGGACCAACCCGACCGACCCGCGCGTCATCGCCGGCGACTTCTATCAGCTGACCGGCACCCAAGGCAGCGGCAAGCGCGACAACTGGGCGGCCGCCTTCGAAACGCGGATCCCGATCCTGAGCACGTTGACCGCCAACCTGTCTGGTCGCTACGACGACTACAAGAACCAGGGAGGCGGTGGGGATTCCAAATTCACCTACAAGGCGGCACTGGAATTCCGCCCGATCGACTCGCTGCTGTTTCGCGGCAACTACGCCACCGCCTTCAAGGCGCCGGACATGGCCTTCAGCTTTGCCGGCGACAGCGGCTTCTTCCAGGGCGTCAACGATTACTACCGTTGCGCGGTGGAAGAACCAGGCGTGCCGATCGCCGATTGCACCTACGCTGGCACCACGATTTCAGGACGCCGCGCCGGCAATCGCGACCTGAAGTCGATCACGGCCAAGTCCTGGGGCGCCGGCGTGGTGTGGTCGCCAAGCGCACGCTTCAGCGTCAATGCCGACTACTACAACATCAAGATCGACCAGAAGGTCAGCGATCTGAGCACCGACAATCTGCTGCAGACCGAATCGGCGTGCCGCCTAGGCAGCCTGGACATCAATTCGCCTACCTGCGTGGACGCGCTTTCGCGGATCGATCGCACCGGGCCCGATGCACCGGTGCCCAATCGCCTGAGTAGCATCCGCATCAATCCGGTGAATATTTCCAACGAGGAAATCTCCGGTGTGCTCACCAAGGCGACGTACAACCTGGCGACCGAATCCTGGGGCCTGTTCGTGTTCGACGCGCAGTACAACGTGACCCTCAAGCACGAAAGCCAGCAATTCCCCCAGGACCCGGTACGCGACCTGCTCAGCGAACCGTTCTTCTCCTCCGAGTTCCGCACCATCGCCAATGCCTCGGTCACCTGGCAGAAGGATGCGTGGACGACCACCTTGTTCGGCCAGCGTTACGGCCGCACACCGAACCTTCTGTCGCAGCAGAGTACCGACGGCTACGCAGTGGAAGGAGCACGCAAGGTCGGCGCGTGGACCACGTTCAATGCAACGCTGACTACGCGATCAGCGACGATATCTCGCTGACGGCAACGGTCAACAATCTCGCCAATACCCGTCCGCCCCGTGGCCGCACCTACACCAGCTACCCGTACTACAACATCTTCAACTACACCGGCTACGGCCGTTCCTACATGCTGGAATTGAACTGGCGCTTCGGCGCGCATTGATCCACAGCACTGTGCATGCGTACCTCCAGCGGCAGCCAATACGGCTGCCGCTGGCGTTTTTGGACCGTGAGGCAGCTGCGGCACTGTTGCTCGCCTGCATGCCAGAGCACGCAGTAACGGCGTTGCGCAAGCAGACCCGGCTGGCGCAACCGCTGTCCATCGGGGCGACTGCTTCGGCGCGCATCGAACTGGAGGCCGATGAAACGTGCTCGCAGCGCGTCTAGTGCGCCGCCCAAGACCTAATGGCTGCTGTCAATGCACGCCAGCATCGATCAGACCCGCCTGCCACAACGCCTGCCGCAAAGGCTCCAGCTGGACTGCATAGCGGCGCCATTCCTCCACGTTGCGGCTGTGCACGCCCTCGCGCACCTGCACGCTGCTCAGCGTGGCCGACGCTGCGGCATTGCGCGTGATGTCGATCTGCCCCGGCTCGATGTCCAGCCCGCAATGTGCCATCAACTGCTGCAGCACCGTGGATGGATCGCGCACCATCTGCGCGTAGTCCACATCGATCACCCGCCCCGGCAAGGCAGCGCGCCATTGCGCCATCAAGCCGTGATACGCCCGATAGTGACGCGCCAGTGTGTGCAGGTCGTAACTGTAGGCATACGAATCGCCGAACAGCGCGCGGTAATTGGAAAAACATACCGCCATCGGCTCGCGCACCAGGTGCACGATCAGTGCACCCGGCAGTGCGCGCGCAATCGCGCCGATCGCCACCGCATTGGCCGGCAATTTATCGATATACCAGCGCGCCGATCCGGCACGCCACTGCGTTTGTTGCAGATACCGCGCGCCAATCTGCGCATAATCCAGCGAGGGCAGCGCCTGCAACAGCGGCGCGTCCAGCAGACTGCGCCCGGCCTGATCGGCGCCCCAACGCAACTGATGACCGAAGTCGTTCAATTCGCCGGCCGAAACGACCTGCGAATGATTGCCCAGCATGCGCTCCAGCACCGTGGTGCCCGAGCGCGGCAGGCCGAGCACGAAGATCGGCTGCGGACCTTGTACGGCACCGGTGCCTTGCGCTGCGAACACGCCCCGCGCAGCCAGGTCACCCAGTTGCGCGTACAGCGCTGCCTCGGCATCGGCATCGGCATCGGCATCGGCATCGGCATCGTGGCGCAGACGTGCATGCATCACTGCATTGCCGTGCTGCAGCGCATCCCAGGCGGCAGCGGTGTCGCCCAGGTCCTCCAGCTCCTTGTACAACGCGAAGGCCAGCCCGGCACGATCTTCACTATCGGGTTTGGCGAGCTGCAATTGCTGACGTAATTGCGCGACATGGTTGCTGCCGGTGGTCTGACGGCGCAGCCGCGCACGCGCGAGCGCTGCACGGCCGTAGCCGGGCGACAGCGCCAGGGTCTGCTCCAAGGCCTGCGCCGCCTCATCCAGGCGCCCATTGAACTGCAGTTGCACCGCAAGAAAAAAACGGAAGTCCGGACCATCGAATCCGCACGCCTGTGCGCGCTGCATCATCGCCAGTGCCTCGACGTGTTCGCCCAAGGATTGGTGCACGTGTGCAAGCAAAGCCAAGGTCGCGTCGTCGCGGCACTGCATCACCGAGGGATGCCGTAGCAGCGCGTGCAGCACGCGATGTTCGCCCACGCGCAACAAGGCCTGCGCCACACGGCAACGCATCGCCACATCGTCGCCCACATCGCGAGCGGCCAGCTGGAGTTGCGTCACGGCCTCGCGCATGCGGCCGTTGGCCAACACGGTGCCGGCCAGCAGCACGCGTGCAGCCACATGCGTCGGTTCCACCTCCAGCAGCGCCTGCAATGCAGACGCTGCCACGCCCAGGTCGCGCCGCGCCAACGCGGCCTGGGCGGCCTGCCAGTGCAGCGCGCCCGCCGACCTGGACATCAGCTGGATAGGTGCTCGATGGCGGCGACGCTGCCGAGGCGGTCGCCGAGCTTCTTCAGCAGTGCGAGCCGGTTGGCGCGCAGCTGCGGGTCGTCGGCATTGACCATCACGCCGTCGAAGAACGCATCCACCTGCGGGCGCAGGCGCGCCAGGCGTGCGAGCACGGCGACATAGTCATGGCGGTGCAGCGCATCGCCGGTGTCGCCGATGGCCGCTTCCACCGCTTCGGCCAGGGCTTGTTCGGCCGGTTCGCGCAGCAGGCTGGTGTCGATGTCACCGGGGATCTCGCCCTCGACCTTGCGCAGGATATTGCGGATGCGCTTGTTCGCCGCGGCCAACGCGTCGGCTTCGGGCAACGTGGCAAAGATGCCGATGGCATCGATGCGGCGGTCGAAGTCGTAGAGGGAGGCGTGGGTCGCGCCCGGGTGCGCTCCTACGTTGGTCGGTGTCGGCACGGCTTCGGACGTGACGGAGAACAATGCGGCGACCGCGTTGAAATGCGTTGCAGGTACGCCCTTGTCGGCGTAATAGCCGCGTAGGCGGTCGAGGATGAAGTCGAAGATTTCGGCATCTTGGCCAGACTGTGCCAGCGCCGTGTGTGCTTCCTTCTCGACAGATTTCGGCAAAGCAGCTCCTGCGTCCTTGGCTTTACTTAGCGCAGCTTCTGTCTTGAGTGTTTGCCTGGCACTGGCCTGAACATTGATCTGATTTCTTGCCTCAACAAGCAGCTTCTTCAAATCCAGATCAAACCCACTCTCAATCACCGTCCGCGCCAACCCCAACGCATTGCGCCGCAGCGCGAACGGGTCCTTGTTGCCGGTCGGCTTCAACCCGGCCGCAAAGCCACCGGCCAAGGTATCCAGCCGTTCTGCAATCGCCAACACCTTGCCCAGCGGCGACAGTGCGATGTCGTCGCCGGCAAAACGCGGTTGGTAGGCCTCATCGATGGCCAGCGAAATCTCGCTCGGTTCGCCGGCGGCCTCGGCGTAATGGCGGCCGGCAATGCCCTGCAATTCCGGGAATTCGTTGACCATGCGCGATTGCAGATCGTTCTTGGCCAATTCCGCAGCACGCCGTGCCTGCACCGGGTCGGCACCGATCTGCGGTGCAATCGCCTCGGCCAGCGCCGCCACGCGCGCGACCTTGTCGGCCACGGTGCCCAGCTTGGCCTGATAGGTGACGCTGGATAGGCCTTCGCCCATCGCCTGCAGGCCCTGCTTGAGATCTTCGTCGAAGAAGAACTTGGCGTCGGCAAAGCGCGGACGGATCACGCGCTCGTAGCCCTTGGCCACTTCGGCCACGTCCTTGGAGTGGATGTTGGCGATGCCGATGAACTGCTCGGTCAAGGTGCCGCCGTCGTCCAGCACCGGGAAGAATTTCTGGTTGATCTCCATGGTTTCGATCAGCGCTTCCTGCGGCACCGCCAGGAAATCGCGTTCGAAACTGCACAGCACCGCCGCCGGCCATTCGACCAGGTTGACCACCTGCTCCAGGTTGTCGTCGCTGATGCGTGCGCTGCCGCCGGCCTGCCTGACGGCCGCCTGCACTTCGTCGACGATGCGGGCACGGCGCGCGTCCGGATCCACCAGCACGTGCGCCGCACGCAGCGCATCGACGTAGTCGCCGGGTGCCGCCAGCGACACTGCGCCCCCATGCATGAAGCGGTGCCCGCGCGTGATGCGGTCGCCGCGCACGCCCAGCAACTCGGCCGGAATCACCTCGCTGCCGAACAACAGCACCAACCATTGCACCGGCCGTGCGAAGGCGTACTCGTGCGCGCCCCAGCGCATCGGCTTGGGGATGGGCATCGCGGCAATGGCCTCGCGCAGGATCTCCGGCAACAAGTCGGCCGTGCGCGCGCCCGGCGTCACTGCGCGATGCACGAAACGCTCGCCCTTGGCGTCGCTGGTGCGTTCCAGCGCGGTCCAGTCGATACCGGCCTTGGCGGCGAAACCGGCCAATGCCTTGGTCGGTTGGCCTTCGGCGTCGAGGGCGATGTTGAGATACGGCCCCAGCACTTCCGAGCGCTGCTCCGGCTGCTCGGTGGCCACGCCCGGCAGCAGCACCGCCAGACGGCGTGGGGTAGACAGCGGCTTGGCATCGCCGCGGGTGACGGCAACGCCGCGCTTTTCCAGGCCGCTCAGCACGCCATCGAAAAAGGCCTGCTCCAGACCCGGCAGCGCCTTGACCGGCAGCTCTTCGGTGCCCAGTTCGATCAGCAGGGGAAGTTGTTCGCTCATATGACATGGACCTTTGCGTAGTCCCTTCTCCCTGCGGGAGAAGGTGCCCCGAAGGGGCGGATGAGGGGACGGGCGAAGCTCTGTGGAGGTTGGGTGCATGAGGGCTGCGCCCCGTCCCCTCACCCCAACCCCCTCCCGAGGGGAGAGGGGCTCGCTAGCCCCTTCTCCCACCGGGACATTGTCCCCCTTCATGGGGGAGAAGGTGCCCCGCAGGGGCGGATGAGGGGACGGGCGAAGCTCTGTGGAGGTTGGGTGCATGAGGGCTACGCCCCGTCCCCTCACCCCACCCCCTCTCCCGGTGGGAGAGGGGCTCTCGGTTATTTCTTCACACCAGGAAATCCCAGCTTCTCGCGTTGGGCGTAGTACGCCTGCGCCACGCCCTGGGCCAAAGCGCGCACGCGCAGGATGTAGCGCTGGCGTTCGGTCACGCTGATCGCGCGGCGCGCATCCAGCAGGTTGAAGGCGTGGCTGGCCTTGGTGACCTGCTCGTACGCCGGCAGCGGCAGGCCGACCTCGACCAGATGCCTGGCTTCGGCTTCGCAGGCGTCGAAGCGATGGAACAGCTCGGCCACATTGGCGTGCTCGAAGTTGTAGGTGCTCTGCTCCACCTCGTTCTGGTGGTACACATCGCCGTACGTCACCGCCGCGCCGTCCGGGCCGTAGGTCCACACCAGCTCGTAGACGTTGTCGCAGCTCTGCAGATACATGCACAGCCGTTCCAGGCCGTAGGTGATCTCGCCCAGCACCGGCTTGCACTCGAGCCCGCCGGCCTGCTGGAAGTAGGTGAATTGGGTCACTTCCATGCCGTTGAGCCAGACTTCCCAGCCCAGGCCCCAGGCGCCGAGCGTGGGCGATTCCCAGTTGTCTTCGACAAAGCGCAGGTCGTGCACCAACGGGTCGATGCCCAGCGCCTGCAACGAGCCCAGGTACAGGTCCTGGATGTTGTCCGGGTTGGGCTTCATCGCCACCTGGTACTGGTAATAACGCTGCAGGCGATTGGGATTTTCGCCATAGCGGCCATCGGTGGGACGGCGCGAAGGCTGCACGTAGGCCGCATTCCACGGCTCGGGCCCCAGCGCGCGCAGGAACGTGGCCGGATGGAACGTGCCCGCGCCCACTTCCAGGTCCAGCGGCTGGATCAGCACGCAGCCTTGCTCGGCCCAGTACTGGTTGAGGGTCTGGATCAGGCCCTGGAAAGTGATTGGAACGCGCCGGGAATCGGACATGCAGCAAAGGCCGTACGGAAGGGGTGCGCTAGTATACCGGCCGACCCGCGGCGCTTTGCCGCGCAGCACCGCTGCTGGGGAAAACACGCATGGAACAGCGGCGTACCGCCGACCCGGATAACGCCGTGGCACTGCTGCCGCGCGGCCGGCTGATGTTCGACCCGGTGGCCGCGGCCCTGCTGGCCGACGGCATGGTGGTACCGCACGAACACGAGCGCGTGCAGTTCTCCGCCAGCGGCGCGCGCACCGCCAGCGATGTGCATCCGCTGGTGCTGCTGGCCAATCTGAAATTGCACGCCGCGCAACCGCCGGCCGGCGAGCTGGGCCTGGAACGGCTCACCGAATGGCTGGCCACCCGCACCGGGCTGCGCTATCTGCGCATCGACCCCACCCGTATCGATGTGGCCGCGGTCACCGGCGTGGTCTCGCATGCGTATGCGCGCCGCCACCGCATCCTGCCGCTGGCGCTGGATGCCGAGCGCGTGCTGATCGCCACCAGCGAGCCGCTGGCGCTGGAGTGGCTGGCCGACGTGCAACACCTGAGCCGGCGCCGTATCGAGCTGGCGCTGATCAACCCGCTGGATCTGCATCGCTACACCATGGAGTTCTTCGGTGTCACCCAGTCGGTACGCGGCGCGCGCAGCGATGCGCGCAGCACCGAACCCAACGCCGGCCTGCCCAGCTTCGAGCAACTGGTGGAACTGGGCCGCGCCGGCGACGTCAATGCCGACGACCACCACATCGTGCACATTGTCGACTGGCTGCTGCAGTACGCCTACGAGCAGCGCGCCAGCGACATCCATCTGGAACCGCGGCGTGAGGTCGGACGCATGCGTTTCCGCATCGATGGCGTGCTGCACAAGGTGCTGGAAGTGCCGCCGTCGGTGATGACGGCGGTGGTCAGCCGCATCAAGGTGCTCGGGCGCATGGATCTGGCCGAACGCCGTCGCCCGCAGGATGGCCGCATCAAGACCCGCTCGCCGGGCGGGCGCGAGGTGGAAATGCGCCTGTCCACCATGCCCACCGCCTTCGGCGAGAAATGCGTGATGCGCATCTTCGACCCGGATTCGGCGTTCAAGAGCATCGAGCAGCTCGGCTTCAGTCCGGAAGAGGCCGCCGGCTGGAGCGCGCTGGTCGAGCGCCCGCACGGCATCGTGCTGGTCACCGGCCCCACCGGCTCGGGCAAGACCACCACGCTGTATTCCACGCTCAAGCGCCTGGCCACGCCGGACGTGAACGTGTGCAGCGTGGAAGACCCGATCGAGATGATCGCGCCGGAATTCAACCAGATGCAGGTGCAGCAGAACATCGACCTGGATTTCGCCAGCGGCGTGCGCACGCTGCTGCGCCAGGACCCGGACATCATCATGATCGGCGAAATCCGCGACCTGGAAACCGCGCAGATGGCGGTGCAGGCCTCGCTCACCGGGCATCTGGTGCTGTCCACGCTGCACACCAACGATGCCGCTTCGGCCATCACCCGTCTGCTCGACCTGGGCGTGCCGCACTACCTGGTGGCCTCCACCCTCAACGGCGTGCTGGCGCAGCGGCTGGTGCGCACGCTGTGCGTGCACTGCAAGCGCCAGCATACGCTCAGCGACGCCGACTGGGCGGCCATCCGCGAGCCCGGCGAAGCGCTGCCGGAACCGCTCAACGTGCACGCACCGGTCGGTTGCCTGGAATGCCGCCGCACCGGTTACCTGGGCCGGGTGGGCCTGTACGAACTGCTGCCGGTCAGCCCGCGCCTGCGTACCCTCATCCGCCCCGACACGGAACTTGCCAGCTTCAGCCAGGCTGCCCGCGGCGAAGGCCTGCGCACGTTGCGCCGCACCGGCCTGGAGAAGGTCGCCGCCGGGCTGACCACCATCGAAGAAGTGCTGTCGGTGTTGCCGCCGCGGGAATAGACGCCTCCTTCGTCCTGACGACCACGCCGCTTGCGCGCGCATGATCCGTAGGGACCTTCGACGCGGCGAGGGGTCGAGGGCAGTGGGATTCGGTTGAAAACTTCTGTGCTGGCGGCAGGACCGATCCCTGCCGGGTGCTCGTGTTCGCTCAGGTGCACGGTTGCGTGGCATGCATGCAGCAACGCCTCCGGAGTGCACGCCGGTCTCGCACACGTCGCGGTCGATCGGCATGACGGCGATCGACGCGTTCGCCCGCGCCTGCGAGCCGCACGCGCGTGATTCCCGCCCCAGTGGCACTCGGCGCTCGTGCCTTGAGGGCGGAGATATCGTCCGGCGCGCAGCTAAACCGGCTTGAGAGCCGCAGATTCGCCAGGTCTTGCGCGTTGATGGGTCCTCATACGCGGCCTCCGAGGCGCTCGATGTGGGCGGGCTTGCTCACCCTGGCCGTCATCTCGTGCATCGCCTGTCGGTGCCCTGCGATTTCCTGCGTCAGTTTTGCCTACCTGACCGGATCGGGCCGGGGTTTTTGCCGCTCCTTGTCGAGGCGTGTCTGCGCCAACTGCATCCGCTTGTAGGACAGATGCGTTTGCGCCTTGGCGTTGAAGCTCTCGGCCGTGTGGAACTGCACTTCGAACGCGTAGCCCTCGGCATCGGTGAAGCTGGCATTGATGCCCCGGTAGGTGCCATCTCCCGAGGTAAAGTAATTCTGCAGCTTCACGCACGTCATCCCTTGCCGACGCAGTGCGTCCTGGGCCGCCTGCACCTTCGCCACGAAACCTTCGGACGGCAACTCAAGCGCATAGCGCAGCGCATCGCCCACGCGTTGCGTGGCCTGTTCTGTTGTCATGCCGGCGCGCTGATGGCGCCGGATCTTGTCCTTGATCGAGGCGACCGATTTCTGGAACGGGTCGTGTTGCACTTGCTCGATCCGGCCCTGGCTGGCGTTGTAGCGCACGTTGCCCCAGAGCCGCGCGCCCAAGCCGTCGGCCAGCGTGTCGAGCACCGGCGTCAGCGACGCCTGCTTGCGTGTGGCGGCATGGAACACGCTGTGTGCCGGCGATGCGCCTGTATTGACGGCGTTCTGTTCGGAGGCAAGCGCCGGCGGCGTGCTTGCCAACGCCGGCACGGTCTCTTCCTGCCAGTCGTCGATCTCCTCGCACCCCGGCGGCGAGGCCACACGCTTGAAGGCCTCCAGCGCAGGCGCCTGTAGCTTGCGCTGCTCGGACCGCGATGCGCCGCCAAGCGCCAGCGCATGGGCGTGCTTGTACAGATCGTGGAAGCGCTCCTTCAGCGCGAAGGTCTCCGGCGTGTGGAACTGGATCTCCCACAGCGCACCCTCAGGGCTGCGCAGCGTGACATTGATGGCCTTGAAGACTGGCGGGTATTCAGTAAATTGATTGGTCAGCTTGACCCGTGCATGGCCCTGATCGTCCAGTGCGGCCAGCACGGCGCGCAGGCCGGCGGTAAAGCCCTGCGGTTCCAGCACCACGCTGTAGCGCAGCGCGTCGTTGACGCTGGCTGCCGCCTCGTCCAACGACTGCTTCTTCAGCGCCACCCGCTGCTTGAGCTTGTCCTGCAACGAGCCGTATGACTTCAGTTGATGCTGCGTGCCGGCCAGTTGCCCACCATGGCGCGCGGCGATGTTCTGCAGCATGTCGGTGACCTGCGGCTCCATCTGGCGAGCGCGCCTGAGCAAGGCCTGTGCCTCTACCGCAATGTCCTGCGGCTGCACGGCGCGCAGCCGCTCGGCCGGCGGCTGCGGCCGGTCGATCCAGCCGGCCTGCTGGAGCGCTTCAAGCGAGTACTCCATGACGCCAGCGGCCATCGACGGCATGCGCTGCAGCAGCAGCCTGGTCTGCTCGGGATCGAAGCGCCCGTCCTGCATGGCCCGGGCGGTCGCCCTGCTGTAGGGCACGCTGCGAACTCGCTCGGCGAAGTTCCGCTCGGAACGTTCGCAGGCCTCCACGATCTTGGCGAACAGTGCCGTGCCAGTGTCGGACTTCAGCGCATCGGTGCCGACCTTGCTCGCGATGGTGAACAGGTTGCGCATGGTCAGTTCCGGCTCGCCGGGGACGAGCCCGGGTTGCCCGTCCGGGAACTGCGCATGCGACAGCCGGCACACCGGGTAGTTGTCCAGGATGGCGTGGATGCGCGCCTCCACGCCAGAGGCGGACTCGTAGGCCTTGGCCAAACCGGGAAACGCCTACGCCAGGGCCTCGGGCAACGCCGGCGCGGCGCTGTCGGCGGCCGGGTCCGTCTCAAGCGCAAGCAGCTGCGCGTGCAGCAACTCGGCAGCTTCACGCGCCTCCGGCAGGTGGGCGCGTTCGATCGCCTCGCGTGCCTGCACGCGCAGCGTGGCCAACACCACCGGATCGCGGACCGGCTCTTCGAGCAGCTCGCGCAAACCGTTGCGCAACCCGCGCTCGATGCCATCATAGGTGCCGAACATCATGTCGCGCGCCATTGCTTCGCGCAGTTCGTCCGGTTGTGCCAGGAAGCGCGCCTCCAGCGTGGCGGCCGCCGAGGTGATGCGCTGACCGCGCTTGAGGGCCATGATCTCGGCCAACCGCCCGGGCTGGTAGTGGCCGCTGACCGGGTCGATGGCCGGCGTGGCCGTCTTCGGCGGCTTGAAGGACTGTTGCCGGCCGCGCCGGGCCTGGCGATCCACCATCACCCGCGAAATCAGCGCGGCCAGCTTGGGATAGCCTGCGTAGACGAAGGCGTCGTCGCCGTCGGTATCCATATTGCGTTTGCGCAACTCCTCGATCGGCAGTGCGCCCAGGCGCCCAGGCTCCACGATGTCCTTGAGCCGCAGGCTACCGGTGCTGAGGATGTCGCGCGGCAAGGCACCGCGGTCACGGCCGTTTGTCCAGCACGACAGCGTCTTCAGATCTTCCTTGGAGCAGGCCAGGTCGGTGTCGCTGAACTCAGCCGGCCACTGCTGCTCGGGCACCACCACCAGCATGCCCTTGCTGTGCAGCATCTGCGGATCGACGCCGGAACGATCATCGAAACCGGTGTAGCTGTACTGGATGCCGAAGCACTGGGAGAGGAACGCGGCGGTGGCGTCGCCCGTGGCCACGGTGGCGATGCGCTGCTCCGGCACCGGCAGCAGATTCTCCTTGTCGTAGGGCGGCTTGCCGAGCAGCAACGGGCCGCCCGTGACGTCGAAGGCCTGGCTGCGCTGCTGCGGCAGATGCACCTTGTCGTCGGCCGACGGCACCGCCCGCACCCGCTGACCCTGGTAGCCACCGCCGATGAGCGGCCTGTACACCCACAGCGGATCATCGCCTGTCGGCTCCAGTGTCTGCAGCCGGTCCTGCATCGCCGCGTGCGCCTCTTCCAGCGCCGCCGCATCGCGCGGGTAATGCTGCAGCGCCTGTGCCGGCATCATCGAAGGACCCTTGTCCTTGGCCACCAGCTCGCGCTGCTCCTCCGTGGCCTGGTTTGCCTGCACGGCGTGCCAGGCGTCGTAATGCTTGCGGAAGGCCGGAATGGCCAAGGCCACCTCCAGTTTCAGGAAGCCGCAACCATCGTTGGGGCACAACGCCAGGGCAGTGCCATCCACGGCCAACGGCTTGAACGGATGCGCAGGGCCCTCGACGTCATCGAATACGCCCAGGCGCAGCGTGCCTTCCACGACGTGGTCACTGGGCACCATCTCCAGCAGCGAGCGCTGCATGCGCGACCAGTCCTCGCGTTGCGGAGCGAGCTTGGCCGCCAGATGCATCAGGCTGCTGCCCGGGGCGGTGTCGGCATAGCGAAACGCCGGCAACAGCGACGCCGACTCCTTGCGTTGGGACAGCACCAGGCTGTGGCTACCGGATTTGCCGCGCGCCGCGCGGCTTCCGCCGAACATGTCGAAGCGCCAGGGCTCGCCGTTGTAGTTGAAGGTCCGCGCCAGCATGAAGGTCGATAGCTCGCCAGGCAGTTGCACTTCCACCAGCGGCAGCCCGGTCAGGCGCGCAAACAGCGAATACGGCTTGTCCGATTCGGACCGGTTGGTCGACAGCTCCTTGCCCACCAGATCGACCACCACATGGGTCGTGCTGCCGCGGCCGGGCGCCGGCGCCACCGGCCGGCCGGGAACCGAGGCCATGCTCAAGCGCCCGCTGTCCAGGTCAAAGCGGGTCGGTGGATGGGCCCGGGTAATCGCCTGCGCTTCCTTGGCCATGCGCAGGTCCAGGACGTCGAACACTTGCTCACCGGCCTCGATCTGCGCGATCAGGTTCCAGCTCATCTCGCCCAGGTCCGCCTCGATCGCCTCGCGCGTGCGCGCCAGCGTCAGGTCCACCCACTTCACCAACTCGTCGCGGCGCTGGCGCAATTGCTTGCGCGGGCCGTCAAGATGGCGCGCTTTCCATTGCCGGCTCACCACCGCGTAGGCCTTGAGCACCTGGTAGAAGGTCAGCGCCGGGCAGCGCGTTGCATGCTGTTCGATGCCGGCCGACGCGCGTGCGCCGTCGCCGCGCAGGTACAGGTCGATCTTGCGCGCGACGATGGGCTGCAACGTATTGAACACGTGCAATGCCTGGCCCCGATGGCGGGGCCTGAGCTCCGGACTGCGGATCAGCGGCAACAGTCCCATGCAGAGGCTGCCGATCCCCTCTAGGCTGGTCTGGCGTAATCCATCGTCCCCGATCAGTCCTGCAAGCCGCTCCAGCGCTGGCTGTCCCAGCGGACGCATCCAGCGCTGAAGCCGCGCCGATGCAAGGGCCTTGAAGAGCACACCGATGTCGGTGGCCGAAGCGGACGCAAACTGCTGACGGTGCAGGTCCAGGTGCCCAGCCATCGCCTGCAGCTTGGCGACAGGCAGGGTCCGGAACTGTTCGTCGTCCTCTTCGTCCAGAAGCGACAGCCGGGACATCGCGTTGGCCAACACCGCGATCCCCCGCATCTGGAACTGCCGCCAGGGCAGCTCGGCCGAGCCTGCACGCTCGGCGAGCAGCACGAATGCCGACTGGCACACCGGCCGGGCGAGGCATTTGCTCAGCGCGTTGAGCGCCACGGCCACGCCTTGCGGTTCCAGGGCCTTGCGCAAATCGGGATCGTCGGCCAGCGTCGCCGCCAGGACGTCGATGGCGGTCTCGCAGGCTGGCGTGCCGGGCCATTTGCTCAGGGCATTGAGCGCTTGGCTCACGTTGATAGGGTCGAAGGCACGACGCAAGCCGGCATCGTTGGTCAGCCGCTCGGCCAGCGCGCTGGCGGCGGCCACGCAGACCGGCACGTTGGGCAATTTGCTCAGGGCGTTGAGTGCGTTGCCAACGTCTTGCGGATCCAGATCCCTGCGCAACCCGGGCTCGTCGGCCAGCCGTGCGGCCAGCGCCTCGACGGCAGCCGCACAGACCCGCATCTGGGGCCATTTGCTCAGCGCGTTGAGCGCATTGGACACCCCTAGCGGGTTGAGCGCATCGCGCAACGCGGGATCGTCGGCCAATCGCTCGGCCAGCGCGCCGACCACCTCGCCACAGACCGGCACGTCCGGCCATTTGCTCAGCGCGTTGAGCACCTGGGGCAGGTTGGAAGCGTCCAGCGCCTTGCGCAGGTCGGGATCCTCGGTCAGCCGCTCGGCCAGCGCACTGGCAGCGGCCGCGCAGACCGGCATGTCCGGCCATTTGCTCAGCGCGTTGAGCGCGGTGGCCACGCCATGCGCACTCAGGGCATTGCGTAACTCGGGTTCGTCGGCCAGCCGCTCGGCCAGCGCACGGGCGGCGGCCGCACAGACCGGCACGTTGGGCCACTTGCTCAGGGCGTTGAGCACGGTGGCCACGCCATGGGCGGTCAGGGTTTGGCGTAACTCGGGTTCGTCGGCCAAGCGCTCAGCCAGCGTGCCGGCGGCGGCCGCACAGGCCGCGTTGTCGGGCCATTTGCTCAGGGCGTTGAGCACGGTGGCCACCTGCTGCACGTCGAAGGCCACGCGCAACCTGGGATCGTCGGCCACCCGTGCGGCCAGCGCGCTGGCGGCGCCCGCACAGGCCGGCGTGTCGGGCCATTTGCTCAGGGCGTTAAGCGCGTTGGTCATTTCTCGCGGCTTGAGCACGTCGCGCAAAGCGGGCTCGCGTAGCTGCCGCTCGGCCAGCATGTTGGCGGCGGCTGCACAGGCCTGGTTGTCGGGCCATTTGCACAGGGCGTTGAGCACGGTGGCCACGCCATGCGCACTCAGGGCATTACGTAACCTGGGATCGGCAGCCACCCGTGCGGCCAGTGCGCTGGCAGCGGCCGCACAGACCGGCGTGCCGGGCCATTTACTCAGGGCATTGAGCGCATTGGCCACGTCCAATGGATTGAGATCCTTGCGTAACCCGGGATCGGCGGCCAGCCGCTCGGCCAGCGCACCGGCGGCGGCACAGACCGGGGTGTCAGGCCATTTGCTCAAGGCATTCAACGCGTTGGCCACGTCCAGTGCATTGAAGGCCTTGCGTAACTGGCGATCGCCGACCAGGCGCCCTGCCAACATGCGGGCAGCTTCCGCACAGACCTCGGTGCCCGGCCATTTACTCAAGGCGTTCAAGACGTTGGTCACGTCGACCGGGCCAAGTTCCTTGCGCAGGTCGGGCTCGTCGACCAGCCGCTCGGCCAGCGCGTTGACGGCCTCAGCACAAACCGCCGTGTCCGGCCATTTGCTCAACGCGTTGAGCGCGATGACCACACCTTGCCGGTCCAGGTCCTTGGGCAACTGGGGCTCGTCGGCCAGCCGCCCGGCCAGCGCGCTGGCAGCAACCGCACAGACCTGCTTGTCAGGCCATTTGCTCAAGGCCTTGAGCGTGGTGACAACCATGTGTGCGTCGAGCGCCTTGCGCAACTGGGGCTCGTCGACCACCCGCTCGGCGAGCGCGCTGGCGGCCTCTCCGCAGATCGGCGTGTCGGGCCATTTGCTCAGCGCATGGAGCGCGATGACCACTTCCTGCGGCTTGAGGGCCTTGCGCAACCTCCTCTCGTGGGCCAGCCGCGCGGCCAGCGCACTGGCGGCCTGCCCGCAGATCGGTGTATCGGGCCATTTGCTCAGCGCGTCCAGCGCTTGGGTCACGTTGGTCGGGTCCAGGGCCTTGCACAGCTCGGGATCGTGGGCCAGCCGCCCGGCCAGCGCGCTGGCGGCCTGCGCACAGCTCGGTATATCCGGCCATTTGCCCAGCGCGTTGAGCGCGTTGGCCACACCTTGCGCGTCCAGACCCTCGCGCAATTGGAGATCGTCGACCACGCGTTCGGCCAGCGCACTGGCGGCGGCACAGACCGGGGTGTCGGGTCATTTGCTCAGCGCGTTGAGCACGTTGGACACGCCCTGCGGGTCCAGGTCCTTGCGCAGCTCGGGGTCGTCGGCGACCCGCTCGGCCAGCGCACTGACGGCCACCGCACAGACCTGGCTGTCGGGCCATTTACTCAGGGCGTTGAGCGCATTGGACAGGCCTCGCGCATTCAGGGCCCGGCATAGCTTGGGGTCGTCGGCCAACCGCTCGGCCAGTGCGCTGGCGGCGGCCGCACACACCGGTATATCGGCCCATTTGCTCAGCGCGTTAAGCGCCTGACTCACGTTGATCGGGTCCAGGGCCTTGCGCAAGCCGGGATCGTCCACCAACCGTTCGGCCAGCGCACTGGCGGCAGCTGCACAGACCGGGGTGTCGGCCCATTTGCTCAGGGCGTTGAGCGCGTTTCCCAGTTCTTGCGGTTTCAGTTCCTTGCGCAATCTGGACTCGTCGGCCAACCGCTCGGCGAGCGCGCTGACGGCATTCCCGCAGTCCGGCGTGTCGGGCCATTTGCACAGGGCGTTGAGCGCGGTCGCCACGCTCTGGGCATCCATGGCGCAACGCAGGCGATAGTCGCTGGCGACAAGCGCGGCAAACCGGTGTGCCGTCGCCTGGCACTCTGGGTTATCGGACCACTTGCTGAGGGCATTGAGTGCCAGGCTGATGTTCTGCGCATTCAGAGTCTGCCGGGCGTGGTCGTCACGTCGCAGATGACGGGCCAGACGCGCCACCGCGCGCTCACACCGGCCGCTGTCGAGATTCTTCGAGAAGGCATTCAGAAGCAGAACCGACGGGTAGCCTCCCAGCCCCACCAGATCGTCAACCTGCGTGAGCTCTCCGGCGATCCACGCGATTGCCTCCATGCATGCGGGCTGATTCGGGTGCTTGCTCAGCTTGTTGCCCAGATGCGCCAGCTGCGCCAGCGATGCCCCTTCGAACCATCCGGTCCCAAACAGGTATTGCGCCGCGAGCTCGGTGCAACGATCCAGATCGCCGGGCGTCACGCCTGCCCTGGCGCGCCGTGCAGTGGCAATCAACTGAAGATATTTGTCCAGCCGCTGCGCGTTGACTTGCGCGTTGACACTCTCTTCCAGGAAGGGCAACGCCATCCCGCCACGCATGCGATGCGCCAGCTCGTTGTCATATGCCATCGACACGCACCGGCCCGCGTTGTGGTTCCTCCCGATTCCGTGGGGCTCGCTCAACTGTCGCTGCTGTTGCTGTCGCTGCGCCTGTAGCCGTTTTTTTGCCGCCCAGTCCAGCTGATGTTCGGCCCTACGCAGATCCTCGGTCGTCAGCCCCATGCCATGGAATGGCCGCTTTGGCTGCCGGGATGGCGCCTGCTCTTCACGTGGTCGCTTTCTGGCGGACCATTCGAACGGTGGTTCGCGCGGCCGAAATGCCCTTGCCTCCACACCATAATGCTGCGACGAGCGTTGTGGCCGATGCTGCGCTGACGACGTGCCGACGTCGTCAGTCGCCCTATCCGGGTAGCCCTCGGTTTTGATGCGCGCGTTTTTGACGGCAGCCGGCTGCCACGGCCGAAAGCGCCTGTCCCATGCGCCTTCGCTGGCATCGATTTCCTCTTTCTTTAAGGCGTTTGCCGTAAAGGGCTGCCTGTCGCGCGTCGAGGCCCTTGGGTCATCCGACTCCATCCTCTGCCGTTTTCTAGGCGGCCGTCCAAGCGGTTGCTGCGCGCCGCTGCTGCTGGCTGCTGACTGATCCTCCGTTAGCCCGGACTTTTCGGCATGAGCGTAGGGCGAGTTTGTGCGGAACGCAGTTGGATTGGTGGCATGGGTTTTCATGCCCGGAAATTTAGTCAATCTGCCCGCGAGCGACTTCTTCAATACGAAGCGCCGACGACGTGTGCGACGCCCGCTGCGCGTTGGGCCAATGGCCCTACTACATTGCATGGATCGAACGCGTGGGATGCAGCACGCCGGCACGGCGACGTGCTCCGCTGGCGTCAAGCGCAGTGTTCTGAAGGGTATGCACGATCCGATGTTTTTCCACACCAATCCCGCCGAACCTTGCGTCGACCTGACCACGGCGACGGCGCAGAGGCACTGTCATTCCAGCCGTGCGTTTGTCTGCCGATATCCAGGACATGCACCAGTCGGCGACCACCGCTACCATCATCGGCATCCCGCCGCGAGGGAATCAGGACATGTCATTCGGCAATGACCCGCAGCGCGCGTCTTGGAGTGCCGCTTGAAAAAAACGCGTCGCTGCCGCCTACAATCGGGGGCATCTGTTGTGTCCGGATCTTTGCGCATGTCCGTTTTGCCGTTCCTGATCATCGAAACCGGGCAGCCCGTGCCGGAGATGAAGCGATACGGCCGTTTTCCGCACTGGATCCGCGTGGCGGCCGGGCTGGCCGAGCAGGAAACGGTGGCCATCGACGTTGCCAATGGGGACGCGCTGCCCGACCCGGCCGACTTTGCCGGCATCATCGTCAGCGGTTCGGCCGCCTTCGTCACCGACCGCGCCGACTGGAGCGAACGCAGTGCCGAATGGCTGCGCCATGCCGCCCATCAGGGCATGCCGCTACTGGGCATCTGCTACGGGCACCAGTTGCTGGCGCACGCGCTGGGCGGCGAGGTCGACTACAACCCGGCCGGGCGCGAATCCGGCACCATCGCGCTGGAGCTGCACCCGCCGGCCGAGCAGGATCCTTTATTCGCAGGGCTTCCGCCGCAGTTCCCGGCCCATGCCACCCATCTGCAGACGGTCGTGCGTGCCCCGGACGGCGCCATCGTGCTGGCGCACTCCCGGCAGGACCGCTGCCATGCCTTCCGCTGGGGCCGGGCCACCTGGGGCGTCCAGTTCCACCCCGAATTCGCCACCCACCACATGCGCGGCTATGTGCAGGCGCGTGCCGACTGCATTGCCCGCCACGGACGTTGCGCCCGCACGGTCGCCCGCGAGGTCACCGCCGCCCCCATCGCCCGCAAGTTGTTGCGCCGCTTCGTGCATCACGCACGCCGGTTGCAAACAGTGAGCGCTCGTCCCGCCGCGCACACGTAAAAGCAGCGATAATCGCGTGACGCCGGATGGTCCGGCGCGCGTATCGATCCGGAATGGGAATGAGCGAAATTCGTAAGGTGCCGGCATCTGCCGGCGCAGAGTGGCTGTTGACCGGTTTCTCGCTGTTGAAGCGGGCGCCGCTGGCGCTTGGCTCGATGGGGGTGATCTGGAGCGTGGCCGCCTCGCTGGTGGTATCGCTGTCGGTCCTGGTGCCGCTGTTGGGCCCGGCTCTGCAGTTCCTGCTGGTGCTGGCCGGCCCGTTGTTCATGGGCGGCCTGCTGTGGGCCATCCGCGAAGTGGACGAAGGCCGCATCGCCAAACCGTCGCATCTGCTGCATGGCCTGCAGGACGGCCGCGCGCCGCACCTGCTGGTGTCGCTGCTGCCGCAGCTGATCGCCGGCCTGCTGCTGGGCGTGCTGCTGCTGGCGATGATCGGCGCCAGCGGGCTGCAGCAGTTGTCCGAGGTAATGGTGAAGATCAACCAGATCAGCCAGTCCGGCGCGCAGCCGGACCCGGTGCAGATCGAGCAGCTGGCCGCCAGCCTGCCGGCCGGGCGCATCCTGCTGTGGCTGCTGCTGACCATCGCCACCTTCGCGGCGATGACGCTGGCGCTGTTCGTGATGCCGCCGCAGGTCATGTTCGACCGCAGCACCGGTGGCCACGCGCTGCGCGAGAGCCTGCGCGCCAGCCTGCACAACCTGCCGGCGATGCTGGTGTTCTTCGTCCTGGCCTTCATCGCCATTTTCGCGATCTATTTCGCGGTCATGATCGTGGCGCTGATCGTCGGCCTGATTGCCGGCCAGACCGTGGCGATGTGGCTGGCCCAACTGCTGTTGATGGCGGTGCTGATGCCGGTGTTCGCCGGTTCGGTCTACGCCGCGTGGAAGCAGATGTTCACCCACGCCGGCGCCGCCGCCCAACCAGCCCCGCCATCGCGACCGGATGTGTTTGTTGCTTGAATTCGCGCGGCTGTAGGAGCGCACCTGGGCGCGACCGGGGCTTCTCGACGTAGGCTTGGTCGCGCCCGGGCGCGCTCCTAACGTGGACCATGGCGTCCGGGGCGACGCCGCGCAGCGACGCATGTGCCCGAAGACGACCGCACCGCGCACCTGCATGGCGGCGCGCTTCGGTGCAGCGACGGCACTAGGCGCTCTTCGGCGCCACCGCACGCGAAGCCATGATGCCCAGCTCGTAGAGCAGGCACATCGGGATGGCCAGCATCAGCTGCGATACGACGTCTGGCGGGGTGAGCACGGCGGCCAGGATGAAGATGCCGACGATGGCGTAGCCACGGCCTTCGCTGAGCTGCTTGGGGCTGACCCAGCCCAGCAGCACCAGGATCACCAAGGCCACCGGCAGTTCGAAACTCGCGCCGAAGGCGAAGAAAATGGCCAGCACGAAATCCAGGTACGAATTGGCATCCGGGGTAATTGCGATCACGTCTGGCTTGAACGTGGTCAGGAAGTGGAACACCGCCGGCAACACCAGGAAATAGGCGAACGCGCAGCCGATATAGAACAGCGCCACCGCCGACGCCAGCAGCGGAAATGCCAGCTTCTTTTCGCGCTGGTACAACCCCGGCGCCACGAACGCCCAGGCCTGATACAACAGCCACGGCACGCTGAAGAACACCGCCACGAAGAAGGTCAGCTTGAGCGGGGCGAAGAACGCGCCGGCCGGATTCATCGCGATCATCGTCTGCCCCAGCGGCAGTTGCGAGATCAGCGGTGCGGCCAGCCACGAATAGATCGCCCGCGAAAACGGCAGCAGCGCCAGCAACACCACGCCCAGACCGATCAGCGCGCGGACCAGGCGGGCGCGTAATTCGACCAGATGCTCGATCAGACTGCTTTCGGCCTGTGCGTCGTCGAACAGGCTCACGGCTGTTTCTCCTGGAGTTTGGCTGGCGCGCTCGGCGTCCACGCGGCCGGTGTGCCCGCATCGACTGGCGCAACGGCGACCGGCTCGGGCGCGCTGGCAAGATGCGCGGCATGCGGCGCGGGCACTATCGTGTCGTGCGGAGCCGGAACCAGGGTTTGATGCGGCGCTGGCGCAATGGGTTGAGCCTGCGCAATCACCGGCGCGGTATGTGCAGCTCCAGCCGCATCGGTTACGCCGGCTGTTGCATCCACATCGGGGCTGGCAGACAAATCCGCATGGGCCAGTTCCAGCGGCGTTGCCACCGGCGTGGCGCTGGCGCGGATGTCGATATCGCGACTGACGTCGTCATGCAGCGTGCGGGCGCCCTGCTCGACCTGCTGCTGCGTGTTGCGCAGCTGGTCTTCGGCCTCGCGCAGCGAGGCCTGCACGTCCTGCAGGCTGCGCTTGAGCTCTTCGGCCTCGAGTTCGCGTTCGAGTTCCTGCTTGACAGAATCCCACTGCATTCGGGCACGGCGCACCCACAATCCGGCAAATCGGGCCGCCTTGGGCAAACGCTCGGGGCCGAGCACCACCAGGGCGACGACCGCAATGAGCGTCAGTTCGCCAACACCTATGTCAAACACCGACGCCGCTCCGGATCAGCGCGCGTCGCGGTCGCGTTCGGCCTGCGCCTCACGCGCCTGCTCGGCAGTGCGGGAGTCGTCGCCGAGCTTGCCGGCCGGCTTGTCGTCGTCGTGCATGCCTTTCTTGAATTCCTTGACCGCGCTGCCGAGATCCTTGGCACCGCTGGTGAGCCGCTTGGTACCGAACACCAGCAACACGATCACCAGCACGATCAGCCAGTGCCAAATGCTGAAACCGCCCATGATCTGCTCGCTTGCTTGAAAGATGGAACGCGCAGGATACCCCAGCGCACCGCGCAGGGGGATGACAGTGCGTTAGCGGTTGCCGTCCAGTGATTCGGTGCGGATTTCGCCCTCCGATACCGGCTGAAAACCCTGCTGGGCGGGCGGCGTGGTGCTGGGCTGCATCGGCACGGTACTGGCTTCGCTGCCCGGCGGCGGCACATTGGCCGGTTGCTGTGCCTGCACCGGCGGCGGGGTCTGCGGACGCGGTGCCGGCGGCGCGCCATCGGCGGCGGCATCGGTGCTGCGATTGGCGCGCGCGGTGTAGGTCGCCTCTTCCAGCCGGTCGCGGAAAGCGATCACATCGGTGGATGGGCGTTCGTTGGTGCGGCCTTCGAAAATCATGCGCGGAGTCGCGCCGCTGCCGTAGGCATTGAGGTCGGCGGCATCGTCGATCTGCAGCACCGCACCGTCCAGCGCCACGCCGGCGAACAGGCCGCGGGCACGCGACCACGACCAGATTTCGGCCTTGAGCTGGCCGTCGGTCGCCGCGGCGGCGTTGCGCCCGACCGGACCTGCGGCCACGCCGGCGTCGGCGCCAAGGGTGAACTTGCCGTTGACGATGTTGTCCAGGCTGCGGTCGTTGCGGAACACCAGCACCACGTCGGAGGACTGCACGCCGGCCTGGAAGCCGATGCTGCCGCCGGTGAGCTTGACGAACACCGGTTGCGACCAGCTGCCGTCGGGATTCTTCATCGACATCAGGCCGTGGCCGCGGCGGCCGCCGATCACCAGACCGGCCTTGAGCGTGTCGGGAATGACCACGATGGCGCGCGCCTCGTCGAGCAGTTTGTCCGGAATGGCCTGCTCGGGGATCTTCATGATCTCGGTGAGCACCCGCACCGCATTGCGTGCGCGCTGGTCTTCTTCCGGGCCGGCGACGGCATGGCCGGCGACCAACGTCAGCGACAACAACAGGGCCAGGCGCGACAAACGAGGCATGACAAGCTCCAAGGAAGAATCCGTCAAAGATAGCAATGCCGCGACGTTAGTACCGGCGCAATGAATCGGTGGTGAGCGCAACCGGCGCGGAAGAGACGGCCGATCGCAGCGATCGTTGCGCTGCTGTCGGCAGCGGTGCCCGGCTCTGCCAGAATGGTGCGCATGAACACGACACCCGATACCGCCCTGCTGGTCGTCAACCTGGGCACTCCCGAATCGCCGACCGCCCCGGCCGTGCGCCGCTACCTGGCCGAGTTCCTCAGCGACCGCCGCGTGGTCGCGATTCCGCCACTGTTCTGGAAGCCGCTGCTGTACGGGGTGATCCTGCCGATCCGCGGGCCGAAATCGGCCGAAAAATACGCCAAGGTGTGGTTGCCGGAGGGCTCGCCGCTGGCGGTCTACACGCGCCGCCTGGCCGACGGCCTGCAAGCGGTGATGCCCGACTGGCATGTGGAATGGGCCATGCGCTACGGCGAGCCGGCCTTGCGCAAGACGCTGGACGGGCTGCGCGCGCGCGGCATCAGGCGCATCGTGGTGCTGCCGCTGTATCCGCAGTATTCCACCACCACCACCGCCTCGATCCAGGATGTGGTGGAGGCATGGCGCACCAGCGCGCCGGAGATCGCGGTGGAGGTGATCCAGGACTACTGCGAGGACGCCGGCTGGGTGGCCGCGATCGCCGAGTCGATTCGCGCGCACTGGCAGGTGCATGGGCGCAGCGAAAAATTGATGTTTTCCTTCCACGGCCTGCCGCAGCGCGTGGCCAATGCCGGCGACCCGTATCCGCAGCAGTGCGAACGCAGCGCGCAGGCCATTGTGGCAGCGCTGGGGCTGGGCGCGGACGAGTGGCAGATGGGCTACCAGTCGCGCTTCGGCGCCGAACGCTGGCTGCAGCCGTACGCCGAACCCACGCTGTGGGCATTGGCCGAAGGCGGCGTGCGCAGCTTCGACTTGGTCTGTCCGGGCTTTGCCACCGATTGCCTGGAAACGCTGGAAGAAGTGGCGCTGGGTTTTGCCGAAACGCTGGCCGAGCGTGGTGCCACGCTCAGCTACATCCCCTGCCTCAACGCCAGCGATGCGCATGCGCAGGCGCTGGCCGCCGTGGCGCGCCGGGCGTGAAGTTGGAGCCGTTTGCGTGCGACCTGGCCATCGGCCGGATCACCGGACTGCGCAACCAAGATCGCGGCCCGCGCCGGGTGCTGGCCTTGCATGGCTGGCTGGACAACGCGGCCAGCTTCGTGCCGCTGAGCGCGCATCTGCGCGCGCAGGAGCTGGATCTGGTGCTGCTGGATCTGCCCGGCCATGGCCACAGCGCTTGGCTGCCGACAGGCGCCGAATACACGCTCAGCAGCGCGATCGCCATGTTGTTGCAGGTCGCCGATGCCCTGGGCTGGGAGCGCTTCACCGTGCTCGGCCACTCGATGGGCGGCGGCATTGCCAGCCTGCTGGCCGCCGCTGCGGCCGAACGCGTGGAGGCCTTGATCGCCATCGAGGCGCTGGGCGCCCTGGCCGAGCCCGTGGAAAGCACTGCCACACGCCTGCGCGATGCCGTTGCGTCGGCACGCACGCTGGCAGAGCGGCCGCTGCGGGTATTTCCGTCGATGGAAATGCCGGTACGCGCGCGCATGATGGCCAACCAACTCACCGAACCGGCTGCACGGCTGCTGGTCGAACGCGGCGTACGCGTGGTGGAAGGTGGCTACAGCTGGTGCAGCGATCCGCGCCTGACCCTGCCCACCGCCATCCGCATGACCGAAGCGCAGATCGACGTGCTGCTGGCCTCCATCGCCTGCCCCGCCCAGGCGATCTTCGCCACGCCCGCCCAGGCGTATTTCCCGGAAGCATTGCGCGACCACCGCGTGGCGATGATGCGCGACGCACGCCTGCAGCTGCTGCCCGGCACGCACCACGTGCATATGGAAGCGCCGGAAGCAGTCGCGGCGGTGATCAACGGCTTCTTGGATGGTTTGCGTCACGCGTGATACGCAGATGCCAATCGCGCAGGTGAACGTGGCAGATGCCGCCCGTGTCGTGGGCGCACTCGAATCCTTCGATCGGTGGCATGCGCCGTGGACCTTCATCCAGGCGGTGCGCGCCGCTGCCCACCTGGATGCAGGCGATCGCGTCCTGTTGGAGCAGGCATGGGCAGCGGCGTGTCACGCCGACCACTGGATGTCGGCGCGCACCCTGGACGCAGGCGCTGCGGCTGCAGAACACGCCCTGTCAAAACGCTTTGCCTGGCTGTCGCCGCTGGCCTGCCGGCAACTTGCCCGGGCTGCCTCCTACGCGTGGCGCTAGCGGCATCTTCGCTGCAGCGTTGACCACTCGCCGGTGCCGGCCGCACCAATCGCCTATTGCTGTTGCTGTTGCCGCACCCGTAGCTGCACCACTGTCGCGAAAGGCACATCATCGCAGCCGCGCGCTACGCCTGCATCACTGCACGTGCAGCAACCGGCGCAGTTGCGCCTTGAGCTGGCGGCCGTGTTCGTGGAAGTAACTGCGTTCCTCGCGCCAAGTGGGAAAACGTTGCTCCACTTCGGCCCAGAACGCAGGCGAGTGGTTGGCCTGCACCAGGTGGCAGAGCTCGTGCACCAGCACGTATTCGAACGCGGAAGGGCGACCCAGCACCAGCGCCAGGTCCAACGCCATCGAGCCATCCGGTGCGAGCGAGCCCCACTGCGAGGACATCACCTTCAGCCGCAGCCGTGCCGGTGCGCGCGGCAGGCCGGGCAGATAACCCGGCAACCAGCGGCCGACGTCGGCGCGTGCCTGCGCTTCGTAGAATTCCTTCAAGGTGCGGCGCAGGCCGGCATCGCCCAGGCGGATGGGCACATGGAACTGCGCCCCGTCGTCGGTGATATCGATGCGTGCATAGCGCCCTTCGTGCCAGCTCAACGGCAGCAACGCACCGCGCAACGGCAGTTGCCCGGGCACGCCACGCTCAAGCGCAGGAAACGCATCGACCTGCTGATACCGCGACAGCTGCGTGGTCAGCCAGTCCAGATGCGCATGCAGAAACCGTTCGCCGGACATCAGGCTTGCGCGCAGCGGCAAGGTCAGCCGTGCGCCGCGCTCGTCGACGCTGAGTTTGATGCGTCGCGCACGCGGATCGCGCACGCGCAGCACTGCGATGTCGCGGCCGTCCAGCTGCACGTGCACGCAGTCGCGTTCGACAACCTGCGAGGGCGGAACAATCAGGCGGCGGACGGGCTTGAACATGCGCACAGGATACCGCCGCGATGTGTCAGGCGGTGAGACGCATCGATTGCCGCACTCGGTGACTGCCAGACCGTGATCGGCGTCGTCCCTGGAAGCGATTGGCCAACCGATGGATCAGTGGTGGGGCAGCTGTTCTGCAACGTTGCTGCCGGGCCCTTGTCCGCCACCGCGCAGGACACATCGCACGTATGTCCTTCACGAGAGCAGCGGAAGAACGCTTTGGTGCGGTGTTCTCAACGCCTGCGGGACTTTTGGCGGCATGGATGCCGCCATCGAATCCCCAGCGACGGGTTCACGGCGTGTCCCGCGACGGCGGGCAGGCAAGGACTCGTCGAGTTGGCCGGTGTGCAGGGCCTTCACTAAAACGATCCGCACCTTGTCTGGTGCGGTGTCCTTGCCGCTTGCGGGACCGTGTGGCGACATGGATGTCGCCGCCGAGCCTCCACGGATGGATTCACGGCGTGTCCCGCGTGTGGCGAGGGCACCGCGCCCTCGACGCACCGAAAGCGTTTGATTCGCGCCACGCATCGCGCCTCAACGCCGCCACCGTCCGACGTTCCGGTTACTCGGCCTTGCTCAACTTCAACGCGGTTTCTAGCAACAGGAACAGCCGGCGGATTTCCGCGCTCATCAACGCAAAGCGTGCGTCGAGTTCGGCACGTGCGCCATCGTCTTCGCTGTGTTCGAGCTGATCCAGGGCGCCGTCGAGGAACTTGAGCTTGCGGATCACCAGATCGTCGCCGAGCACGAACGACAGATTGTCGTCCAGCACCAGCGCCAGCTTGGTGACCTGCTTGCCGGCTTCCAGGTGTTTGTCGATCTCGTCGCCGCGCAGTTCCTGGTGCTGGCACTTGACCACCGCGCCGCCTTCGATGGGGTCCTTCATCTCGCACTCTTCGCCCAGGCTCAGGCCTTCGGGCAAGGGTTCGCCGGCGATCCAGCCGGTGAGGATGGCGCGCGGGGCCACTTCGGCATTGAGCGGCAGCGCCGGGAAGCTGCCGAGCGCGCCACGGATCTCGCTCATCACGTTCTCGCCGCTCTTGCGGCTGGAGCTGTTGACCGCGATGTAGCCGTGCTGCAGGTCCAGGATGGCGTCGGTGCGCGAGCTCTTGACGAAGGCGCGCGGCAGCAACTCATGGATCAAATCGTCCTTGAGGCGCTTGCGTGCCTTGCCACCGGGGCGGCGGCCTTCCTTTTCCTCGATCTCGGCCACCTTGCGCTCGAGCAGGTCGTTGACCACCGCGCCGGGCAGGATCTTGTCCTCGCCACCGACGGTGAGCCACAGAAAATCTTCCAGACGGTGCGAGAGCACTTCCTGCTCGTCGCGGCCGAACGGGGAAATGAAACCGCGCGAGCTCATTTCCAGCGGGCCGACCGGCTTGAGCTGCACCGGCGGCAGCAAGGTGTCGATCTCGGAGAAATCCAGGGTGGTGGGAAAGCGGAACAGGGTGAGGTTGCGAAAGAACATGCGTTGGACCGAATGAAGAAAAACGTGGAGGGTGGAAGACTGCCGGCAGCCGGAGCGGCGGCGTCAGTCGCTGTCGTGGGGGGCGTGGCTGGCGGACAGCCACGCGCTGGGATCGGGATCAACATCGCTCGGCGCATCGCCGCTGCGGCCCAGCGCCAGGAAATCGAACAACGTGCGATCGGCCAATTGCTCGGGGCGGACATCGCCCAAGGCGCGGGCGATCTGCTCCACGCGGCCGGGGAACTCGCGGTCCCATTGCTGCAACAGCTTGCCGACCTGCTGGCGCTGCAGGTTTTCCTGGCTGCCGCACAGGTTGCACGGAATGATCGGGAACTGCCGCGCCTGCGCGTACGCCGCGATGTCGGCTTCGCGCACATAGGCCAGCGGGCGGATCACCACATGCGCGCCGTCGTCGCTGCGTAGCTTGGGCGCCATCGCCGCCAGCCGCGCGTGGTGAAACAGGTTCATGAAGAAGGTGGCCACGATGTCGTCGCGGTGATGGCCGAGCGCGATCTTGGTCACGCCATGCGTCTGCGCGTAGGCATACAGCGCGCCGCGCCGCAGCCGCGAGCACAGCGAACACATCGTCTTGCCGGCTGGAATCACCCGGCTGACCACCGAATAGGTGTCCTGCTCGACGATATCGAACGGCACCCCCAGCCCGCGCAGGTAGGCCGGCAGCACATGGGCGGGAAAGTCGGGCTGTTTCTGGTCCAGGTTAACCGCCACCAGGCTGAACGGCACCGGCGCCTTGCGCTGCAACTGCAGCAGCATGTCCAACAAGGTGTAGCTGTCCTTGCCGCCCGACAGACAGACCATGACCTTGTCGCCGGGTGCGATCATGCCGAAATCGGCAATCGCCTGGCCGACCTGGCGCTGCAGGCGTTTGCCCAGGCGCAGCTGTTCGCGCTGCAACCGCTGGCGCGGGTCGCGCGGTGCGGGGTCGGCCAGGGGTTGCGGCAGCGGCAGGACAGCGGTCATAAGCCGGCCATTGTAGCTGCCGGGGGCTGGCAGGCGACGGGGTTGGCTGCGCGCGGGGGTGGCACGCCGACACGCAGCCCTTGTGACGCATTGGACGTTGACGCGGCAGCGGCACGGACGGCTGCAATGGCGCCGGTCGATGCAGACCTGTTGCCTGGACATGGTGTCCTGCGGCCGTTGCCAGGTAACCACTTGCCGGCAGTCCGGCTTTTTGTCCGCAGATGCATGCAGTCGTCAGCGTGCAATGCGCACGGTAGCTGCGCGCATTGTTACTTGCGGGCCGCCTCCATTGACCCGCGTTGCCTGGTGCGGTGCCACAGCACAGCTCGTATCTCGCAGCGCAGCAAGCCTTTCTGCGGCAGGCTCGGTACAGTCGGCAGGTCGCTTGACCCGGGACCGGCATGGCATCTTCAGCTTCGCTACAACGCGCGGCTTTTTTCAGTCGCAGTTGTGGTAGCGCTAACATTTTCTGGCTGGATGCCGATGGCAGTCGCGCGGACGCATCGGTTGCCGGTGCCATGCGCGCTGCGCAACGCGTACGTGGCCATGGCCTGTGCGCTGATGCCGATGTCCCGGTGTAACGCTTTCCCTCTCTTCCCTCCCCTGCTGCAGGAGTTCACCCCATGAGCAACACCGTGTACATCGGCGCGAAAGAATATTTCCCCGGCATCGGCAAGATCGGTTTCGAAGGCCGCGATTCGGACAACCCGCTCGCGTTCAAGGTCTACGACGCCAACAAAACCATCGGCGACAAGACCATGGCCGAGCATCTGCGCTTTGCCGTGGCCTACTGGCACAGCTTCTGCGGCAATGGCGCCGACCCG